>Ga0207701_10000883_pt1 | contig 31863 bp, 15 predicted proteins | sample KBSSwiSSwithPhiX_FD_184294 | JGI IMG/M metagenome (GOLD analysis project Ga0207701, IMG submission 184294) | Switchgrass rhizosphere bulk soil microbial communities from Kellogg Biological Station, Michigan, USA, with PhiX - S5 (SPAdes) (version 2) | ecosystem: Environmental > Terrestrial >... | reverse complement strand
TTACAGAAAGAACTTCTTCTGTGGTTGTTGTTTGCGCATTCAATACAACTGCTATTGCAATTGCAGAAAAGAGGGTAAAGAGTTTTTTCATTTTAAATGTTTCAGGTTTCAAAATTAAGACTTCAACTTCAAATACCATAGCCCCAAAGCACAGAAATTCAGTATTTTTTAACATGCCAAAAACGGGATAGGCTTTCCTATATCTTTGTCGCATGGATACCCCCCATCCTTCAATGCTTGCCGCTGATAAACTTTCTTTCGAAAGTTTCCGCAACGAGGTATTAAACGATTTTTACGTGGCTTGCTTAAGCCGCGAGGCCAGTCTTTTAGGACGCAAGGAGGTTTTGACTGGTAAGGCCAAATTTGGAATTTTTGGTGATGGTAAGGAAGTCGCTCAGGTGGCTATGGCTAAGTTTTTCAAAGAGGGGGATTTTCGCAGTGGCTATTACCGCGATCAAACTTTTCAATTCGCTATTGACCAGGCAACTGTTGAACAATTTTTTGCCCAATTATATGCCGACCCTGACGATAAGAATGATCCAAATAGTGCTGGCCGTCAGATGGTTTCGCATTTCTGTACTTCATTAACCGATGATCATGGAAACTGGATTGACCTTGCCAATCGGAAAAACACGATTGCTGATCTCGCTCCAACTGCTGGTCAGATGCCAAGGGGTCTTGGTGTTGCTCTTGCTTCCAAATGTTTTCGTGCTATAAAAGAATTAAAACAATACGATCATCTTTCTGATAATGGTAATGAAGTTTGTTTCGTGACTATTGGTGATGCAGCAACTTCAGAAGGTCATTTTTGGGAAACAGTAAATGCTGCTGGAGTAATGCAAGTTCCAATGGCATTGTTTGTTTGGGATGATGGTTATGGGATTTCAGTTCCCAAAAAATTACAAACAACAAAAGCATCTATTTCCGAAGCATTAAGTGGCTTTCAGAAAAAAGATGATTCAAATGGTTTTCATATTTATAAAATAAGAGGATGGGACTACGCTGGTATGTGCGAAGCATTTGAAGAAGGAATTCGCCTTGCCCGGGAGACGCATACACCTGCATTATTTCATGTAGAAGAATTAACGCAACCACAGGGCCATTCCACTTCGGGCAGTCATGAACGTTATAAAACTCCGGAACGGCTTGAATGGGAGAGGGAACATGATTGCATCAAAAAGATGCGTGAATGGATCATTGATTCTTCTTTGGCAAGTGATGAAGAATTAAATCGTCTTGAATCAAAAGCAAAGAACCATGTGAAAGATGAAAGAACAAAAGCTTGGGAGAAATATCAATCACCGATAAAAGAACAGGTAAAGAAGATCACTGAATTAGCTACATCATTGGCAGCTAATATTCCCAATAAGGCTCAGTCGATTGAAAACATCACTAAAGAGCTTTCTTCTAATCGTGAACCAATGCGCCGGGATGTAATGAAGTCATTGTATTTGATGCTGAAAACTGCTGGAGATAATGATGCCGCATTCTGGGCAAAGGATTATTACAATGATCTATTAAAAGAGAATGAACTTCTTTATAATTCTCATTTATATAATGTGGGTGAAAAAAGTGCCTTAAATGTTACTGAAACAAAAGCATTAGTAGCAAGTGATTCGCCCATGATAAATGGATTTGAAATATTAAATAAATATTTTGATGCATTGTTTTCCAGCAATCCGCTTGTAGTTGCATTTGGAGAAGATGTTGGAAAGATAGGAGACGTGAACCAGGGCTTCAGTGGGTTGCAAGCAAAATATGGAGAAGCAAGAATTTTTGATTGCGGTATTCGTGAGCTAACAATTATGGGGCAGGGTATAGGTATTGCAATGCGTGGATTAAGACCTATTGCAGAGATTCAATACCTGGATTATTTATTATATGGGCTTGAACCTTTAAGTGACGATGCAGCAACTCTTCATTTCCGAACAAAAGGAAAACAAAGTTGTCCACTGATCGTAAGGACCAGGGGGCACCGGCTGGAAGGGATATGGCACAGTGGTTCTCCAATGGGAATGGTGATAAATTCTTTAAGAGGAATGTATGTTTGTGTGCCAAGAAATATGACACAGGCAGTTGGCATGTATAATACATTACTGAGAAGTAATGATCCGGGAATTATCATCGAATGCCTGAACGGTTATAGGTTAAAAGAAAAATTGATCTCTAACCTTCTTCAATTTACTGTTCCCTTAGGCGTACCTGAAGTAATAAAGGCAGGTTCTGATATTACTATTGTTTCGTATGGCTCCATACTGCGTATCATTCAGGAAGCTGCAGATACGTTAGAGGCGCAGGGCATTAGTTGTGAAATAATTGATGTGCAAACCTTACTGCCTTTCGACATAAACCATAAAATTCTTGAATCTCTTAAGAAGACAAACCGGATCATATTTATCGATGAAGATGTTCCTGGGGGAGCTGCTGCATACATGTTTAATAAAGTAATGGAAGAGCAAGGCGGCTATCGATACCTTGATGTAGCCCCCAAAACTTTAACCGGAAAAGAACACCGGCCCTCTTATGGCAGCGACGGAGATTATTTCAGTAAGCCCAATGCAGAAGAGATTGAAACTGCCATTAAAAAGATGATGAGGGAATAAAGTATACTAAAAGTTTCCAAAATTTGTTTGTAATCAGGGTTGATTTTTTTAGTTTAGCGGTACCATTAAACAAACAAGCCTGTTGGGCCTCACCAGTATGCTTCCTCTAATCACTATTCTTTTATTTTCTTTTGAATCTATTGTTTCTTTTTCGCAAATCGATAACTTATCGCAGCTTAGTGTATGGAAGTCTAAATTTCCCGAAGAAGAATTTGTCGTCGGAGGCTATCACACAATCGTCGACCTTATTTTAAATAATTCAAATAAACCATTGTGCAACTAACCGTTTACCAACTTGACGCTTTTACTAATAAATTATTTCGGGGTAACCCCGCGGCAGTAATTCCATTGGAAAAATGGCTGGATACTGACTTGATGCAACAAATTGCAATGGAAAATAATTTAAGCGAAACAGCTTTCTTTGTTCCTTCCACAGAAGAAGGAATTGATTTTGAACTTCGCTGGTTTACGCCAGGGATCGAGGTCAATCTATGCGGACATGCTACATTAGGTTCTGCATGGATCATTTTTAATAAATTGGATTTTGAAAAAGATACTATTCATTTTAATTGCAAAAGCGGGAAGCTATCTGTGGAGAAACGTGGCGATGTATTGCATATGGATTTTCCATCATGGAAACCAGAACGTTTCTCTGAATATCCCGAAGAATTAATGTATATATTGAAAGTTGATGAAATGGTCGGAGTTTATAAGTACCGTGACCTGCTTGTTGAATTGCTAAATGAAGAGGCAGTAAAAAAATGTTCTCCTGATTTCTCAGCGCTGAAAAATACCGGTTATAAAGTAATTATCACTGCACCGGGAACAGATGGCGTTGACTTTGTTTCAAGATTTTTTGCTCCCACTGCTGGTATTGATGAAGACCCGGTAACTGGCTCTGCACACTCACAGCTTATTCCTTTTTGGGCAGAGAAATTGAACAAAAAGAAAATGTTTGCAAAACAACTTTCACAGCGTGGAGGTGAGCTTGAATGCAAATGGTGGGGAGATAGAGTAACTATGTCGGGACAATGCGTGTTTTACATGAAGGGAGAGATCTCGATCTAAAATTTATAATACTCTTTCATTTTTGCTATCAGCAGATCTTTTTTTCTTCTTGCTACTTCTACTTCATGTCCGTTCGAAAGAATTACTGAGCCGCCTTCACCACGTAAATATTCTTTTACATGAAGTAAATTGACAAGAAAAGATTTGTGGATACGAACAAACCCGGCATCCTCTAAAAGATCTTCGTAATCATGAATCGTTTTTGCTGTGCAGATAGAGTGCTTGTCAAGAAAAAAGAAATTTGTATAGCTGCCTGATGCTTCACAATAAAGAATATCTTTTAATTCTACAACCTGGAATCCTTTTAATGACGGAATACATAATTTCATTTCCTGGGGTACCTGCGCTTTTTGAAGATTGTGCAGAAGTGTGGAAACATTATTGTTTACAGAATTCATAGAAACACGTTTTACAGCCCTTCGCACAGCATTGATCAATATATCTTCGTCGATTGGTTTCATCAGGTAATCAATAGCGCTGTAATGAAAAGCTTCTAACGCATACTCATTGTGTGCTGTAACAAAGATGATCTCAAAATTTATTTTGTCTAATTCCGATAAGAGGTCGAAACTTGTTTTACCGGGCAATGAAATATCAAGAAAGGCCAGTTGTGGTTCAAGTAATTCAATTTTGTCCTTTGCCGTATCCGCGTCTGTACATTCCGCTATCACTTTTATTTCCGGGCAATACTCCTGCAATAATTTTTTCAGTGTATTTAAACCACGTGGCTCATCATCAACTAATATTGTTCTGACCATATATAAAGTTTAAATGTTTAATCTTAAAATAACCAGCGTCCCATTGGTCTGCATTCCGGGCAATTCCGATTTATCCTTAATTGTTAATGAACAGTTCATTTTATATTTTTCATTCAGTACAGTTAACCTCTCTTGAATGTTTTCGATTCCTAAAGAATGGTGTGCTGGCCGTAGGTTGGATTTATTCTTTTGTGATTCTATAATACCAATGCCATTATCATCAATTTCACAGATCAGGTCATTCTCCGCTTTATAAAAACGGATGATCAATTTTTTTTCTCCTTGTTTTTTTTGTAAGCCATGCCAGATAGCGTTTTCAACAAAAGGTTGAATTAACATTGGCGCCATTATTATTTCGTCAGTGGCGAGGCTATCATTTACATCGATCGTGTAGGCAAAGTCTGCAAACCTGATCTTTTCCATTTCAAGATACTGCTGAAGATGATCGATGCAGTCTTTAACGGGGATAAATGTGTGTTTTGATTGTTCAAGATTTGTTCTAACTAGTTGAGCAAACTTGCTAAGATAGCGACTAGCATTTTGTCTTTCATCTTCCAGTATCATTTCCTTAATGCTATTCAATGAATTAAAAATAAAATGCGGATTCATTTGTGCATGTAGGCCTTTCATCTCCAGTTCGGCGAGCTGCCTGTCAATGTTCACTTTTTGTCGAATATTTTTGATACGAAAGCGATAAATTGTATAAAGACTTCCGGCAATTATCAACCCCACAATTAAAATAAACCATGCAGTTTTCCAAAAAGGGGGATCAACAATAATGGTGATTGAGCGAAATTGTGCGGGCCACCGGTTATTCACTGAAAATAATTTTGTTTCGAAATAATGAGTGCCAATATTAAGATTCGTCAATGCGATACCATTTTGAGTATTTAATTCATGCCAGCTATTGTCAGCTTCATTTACGAGCCGGTAAGCAAATCGATTTTCTTCGGGATCGGTAAAGTTGATCGCATTAAATCTTACTATTACATCATTCTGTGAATAATGCAGGTGAATGGTACTTTCTTTGACTGGCAGAATATTGCCGTTATTACCGGTAAGTTCCAGGAAACTCGTTGGCAGGAAATCAGGAGACAACGAAACATCAGGTACAAAAGAAATAAGATAGATGCCTGCGCCAAAATAAAAACGGTTATCATATTGATCATAATAACTGGCTCTGCGGATCGTCGTTGCCATTGCCGAAGGAAGGCCGTCCGAATAATTAAACTGGCGCATTGAATAATTCTTAATATTAAAGGCTGAAATTCCATTCTTCATTCCCATCCAGATATAATTATTTATGATCGGTGAATTAGTGACAGTGTAACCATCAACCATACTGTTTGCAGGTAAACGCAAAAACATTTTGCCGGTTGTGCAATTAAATTGAATGATCTCATTATCGTAGGACGCCAGCCATAGGTTATTGTCTTCATCTCTATCAAGTATCTGCATGTAATTGAATAATGTACTACTCACTTTTAAATAGGGGATCAATGTGTCGATACATTTCTTGCTGGCACTCCATCTGCAAAGCCCATCACCAGCGAGCCAAATATTTCCCTGCTTGTCCTCGGCGATACTAAAACAAAATGTGATCTTGAATAAAGGATTATCAGCTGCAGACAAATGTTCAAACCGGCGTTCATTTTTTTTGTATATAACGACATTATTTAATCCCCCGCAATTCAGCCATAGATTTCCATGCGAGTCTTCTAAATAATTAGTGAACCAATTATTTAGTAGCCCGATTGTTTGGGTTGCTGCTGTAAATTTGCCAAAGCGATGATTTTTTTTATTCAGCCATATGATTCCATTTCCGGTCCCAAGCCAAAGTGTGTCAGAACTATAAGAGTAGATGAAATTTATGGTTCCACATCCAGAACCTAGGTTCTCCGTATTCAGATAATTCAATATTTTCTTTGTTTTCTTATCAAGTAAAAGAACACCTGTATTATTTTTCAAACCGATCACAATTTGAGCTGTATCTACATAAACACTCTTGATATTTGCGTTTATAATACCTGGAAACTGAACTGAAAGATCATCAGCCGAAAAAAAACTGTTGCGGAGATTCTGCCTGAATAATCCATCGTTTGTTCCAATCCAAAGGCGTTGTTCTTTATCGCGAAAGACAGCGTTACAAGCCATGGATGAAAAATATTTTCTTTCATCACAAACGATCTTTTTAGTGGCAAGGTCGTAATGCAAAAGATAAAAACCTGTTTGTCGTGCAGTGATCGCAATTACACTGTCTGATAGGAAATATATTTTACTGCTCCAATTCAGATCATTCATGACCGGTATAGGTAAAAAAGATCTTGTACAGTTATTCGTGATCAGGTTGTAACTGCTGATCGAATGATCTGGCAGGCCAATTATAAAACATTCATCGTGGCGACCAGGATAACAAAAATTCAATTGGCCTGCCGGACCTGTAAGAGCTTGTTTCAAAGTATTCGCCTTTTTAGAATAAGAAGTATCAATACGATTAGCAATCGGCTTATACATCAATCCAAAAAAATGGGTGATTTGAAAAGTTTCATCATTGCTTAATGTTTCTATCCATCCACCAAACCACAATTCAATACGCCCAGCATCCGCGGGAGAATAGTTGTCATAGCGACAAATAATTTTCCTGGAACTATCAAAAACATATAGACCTGTTTTAGTTGAAATAATATACTGTCCATATTTATTTTTGTCCATTTGCCATACCTGGTTGGTCCAGAAAAATATAACGGAGTCGGATGGTATAACAAAATGTTTGTTTTCCCGTGTAACTGTATTTAATGAGAACCCGCCTCCGTTAGTTACACCTAATAGCTCATTATGATCCTCCATATGCAAACCCAGAACTACATTTTCAGGTAATGGCGAATCCTTTTGGTTCTTGAAAATATTAATGAATGATTGACCATCAAAACGATTTAATCCTTTGATCGTCCCGATCCATAGATATCCAACAGAGTCTTGTGTAATGGACAGAACAGAATTGTTTGATAAGCCGTCCAGTTTTGTATAACGTGTAAAATTTTTCTCATCGATCTGCTGTGTAAAGGAGAAAGATATCTTGATTACGAGGATTAGTATTAAGACAGACCGGCGACGCATCACATCGTTTTTATTAAAATTACTTTCTAGTTAGTAAAAAAACCAATGCAATTACAAATGGTGAAACATTGTCACCATTCCTTTAGCAGACAACGCCTTTAAAAAAGCAATAGATACCGTTCGTTGTACGAGGTGTTTAAAAAATAAATTTCAAACTCAATCCGGAAAAAAAATTACTACCGCCGTTGCTTGAAACTCGATTTACCAGGGATTAAATGAACACTAATTTCAAATTGCATTTTTCTATCTATTCATTTTGTTGACCATGCTGGCTTTCGAAATTTCTGATAAATGGGCTTTTATAAGAGAGGAGAATAGTGGCTATTTGATGAGAATAAAGTCAAAAATCATTTTTAAAAACTAACCGATGAGAAAGTTTTATTTACCATTCGTAGTTACTGCAATTTGTAGTTTCAATTTTTGCTATTCACAAAATGTAGGTATAGGTACAACCAACCCTCTTAATAAACTGCATGTAGCCGGCGGCTTTCGACTTGATACTTTGGTTGGAGTTAATGGCAATGGATTGTTAAGGCATGACGCGAATGGAGTAGTATATGGTATAAAGTTCACCGGTAGCACTGCAGATGTATTACGAGGAGATGGAACTTTCAGTTCCGCTTCCGTTGGGCCATTGGGCTGGTTTCTCAACGGAAACACAGGCACAAATCCTACCACAAATTTTTTAGGAACAACCGATGCGCAGCCATTAGTTTTTAAAGTAAATAATATTCTCTCCGGCCAAATACATCCTTCAACTTTCAATACAGGTTTTGGATTGAATACGCTAACCAGTATAACCACCGGACATGACAATGCTTTTTTTGGAAATAATGCGGGTATGTTAAATACAACCGGAAGTTTCAACTCATTTATTGGAGCTGGAGCGGGTTCCAATAGCACGACGGCAGATCGCAATACATTCATTGGAGTTAACACTGGACTATTCAGCACCACTGGCCATGATAATTCATTCCTCGGAGCTTCTGCTGGTTCCGGAAATACAACTGGTTCACAGAATGTATTTCTGGGTGGAGGAACAGGATCTCAAAACCGGGAAGGGAATTTTAATTTGTTTGCTGGTTCAAGTGCAGGAGCCAGCAATAATTCTGCTTCGTCTAATACCTTCTTAGGTTTCCAGGCAGGTCAGTTCACTAGTATCGGGTATAGCAATACAGCTGTTGGAGCACTGGCAGGAAAATTCAATGGTACAGGAACACGCAATGTTTTTGTTGGTGACAGCGCAGACGCCACCAATTCTCAGCTTACCAACGCAACAGCCATTGGGTATAATGCAAAAGTGGGTCAAAGTAACAGTCTTATACTTGGTAATGGAGCCAACGTTGGTATTGGTACCTCGACGCCGAATGCCTCATCATTGCTCGAACTCACTTCGAATTCAAAGGGCATTCTCATTCCAAGAATGACTACTGTGCAAAAAAATTTGATCCCATCTCCGACAACCGGGCTCATGGTATTTGATAACACAACAAATTCATTTTTTTATTTTAATGGAACTATATGGACCGAATTAGGAGCAAGTACACCCGGATGGTTTCTTTCCGGCAATGCTGGCATCAACCCTGCAACGCAGTTTTTGGGAACAACGGATGCGCAGCCGCTGTTAATTCGTGTAAATAATCTTCCTGCAGGACAGATCCACCATTTAAATGGAAATGTTGGTTTTGGAATCAACACACTTAGCAACATTACTACTGGTTCGGGAAATTCTTTTTTTGGAATGGAAGCGGGCAGTACAACTTCGAGCGGCTCTGAAAACACTTTCTCTGGCGCATATTCTGGTTCATCAAATTCGTCAGGCTCATTTAATACTTTCACAGGCACTTTTTCAGGCAACTTTAATTTAACCGGTGGTTACAATGCTTTTTTTGGTAACCGCAGCGGATATCATAATACAACAGGTACTTCAAATGCAATGCTCGGTACATGGTCGGGGCTAAATAATACTACGGGTGGGTATAATTCGTTTGCAGGCTCAAGCGCAGGTTATAACAACACAACAGGAAATGAAAATGCTTATTTAGGGAATGTAACAGGTTTTTCAAATCAAACTGGTTCGCGGATCACTGGTGTTGGTGCTTCGGCACTCTACTGGAATACCGGAAATGATAATACAAGTGTTGGTTATGAATCACTCAATCAAAATACCACCGGCGAAAAGAACACGGCAATCGGAGTCGCAGCCCTTCGGCAAAATAAAACTGGTGTGGCCAATGTGGTCATCGGTGATTCCGCAGGATACAGTGGATCGAATCTAAGTTACAATGTGCTGATAGGAGGTAATGCAGGTATTAATAATACTGCTTGGTGGTCAACCATTATCGGTATTGATGCAGGAAGGAATAATCAGAGTGCCGGCAGCGTATTCCTTGGTTCTGCGGCAGGAATGAAGAACACAAGTGGATTTTCAAACACTTTTCTTGGTGATAATACAGGTAGAGAAAATACCACTGGTATCCTCAATACATTTGTCGGAAGTTTCACCGGGCAAATATCTACAGGCAGTTTAAACACTGGTGTGGGGGGCAATGCATTATACTCCAACACAACTGGTGGTGAAAACACTGCTATCGGCAATTTCAGTCTTCGGGGTAACACTACTGGTTCCAGCAATACGGCAAACGGATCCAATACTCTTTTCAACAACACTTCAGGCTTCAGTAATACAGCTATCGGTGCAGGTGCTCTTTATACTAATACTACCGGAACAAGTAATACTGCATTAGGTGCCAGCGCTGGATTCAATAATACAACTGGTTTTAGCAATGTTTTCGTTGGCATTAGTGCGGGACAAAATAATACTGGTTCGTGGAATACAATTGTTGGAGAGGAGGCAGGGATGGCCAATCAAAGTGCAGGGAACGTATTCATTGGTTCGAAAGCAGGCATGATGAACACCACTGCATTTGCGAACACATTTGTCGGAGACAATGCAGGGAGACAAAATACAACGACTTCTAGTAATTCTTTTTTTGGAAGTTTTGCAGGGCAATTAAATAACGGGGACAATAATACTTTTATCGGAAGCGGTTCCGGGTCTTCAAACGTGACAGGAATCAGCAATACATTTTCAGGTTCTTCTTCGGGACTTTTCAACTCCACTGGTTTTCAAAATTCGTTTTTTGGTAAAGAAGCGGGACGCAACAACGGCACGGGAACTTACAATGCATTTTTTGGATCGCTTACTGGTTATTCTAACACGAACGGAACTTCGAATGCTTTCCTTGGCACTTGGTCCGGTTATCAAAATACATCAGGAAGCTATAACAGCTTTGGTGGTTCGACTTCCGGTTATAACAACACGACTGGCAATGAAAATGTATATCTCGGAAATGTTGCAGGATATTCCAACAGTATAGGTAATCATAATACAGGAATTGGTGCTTCAGCATTATTTGGGAATACTGCAAACGATAATACAGCGATCGGTTATGAATCATTAAATCAAAATACGACTGGAACTTTCAATACTGCAACTGGGGCATATTCACTTCGACAGAACATAACAGGATATAACAATACGGCCCATGGTTACGAGGCGATGTATTCAAACACTATTGGTGTGCAAAATACAGCTATGGGTATGCAAGCTCTTCTGTCTAATTCGTCGGGTAATTATAATACAGCTGTAGGATTTGAATCATTGAAGAACAATAACTCAGGATTTGATAATGCTGCACTCGGTGTCAATGCACTTATTTCAAATATTGCTGGCTCAAGAAATACCGCAGTTGGAAATAATGCGCTCTACTGGAATACTGCTGGCGAAAATACCTCGATCGGTTTTGAATCAATGGGGTTTAATACATCCGGCACTTTCAATACAGCTGTAGGAACCCGCTCGGCTAAATCTAATACTACAGGTGCGGGCAATACAAGCCTTGGCTTTGAAGCTCTTTATGGAAATTTCTCCGGAAGCGGAAATGTTTCTTTAGGGAGGCTATCGGGAAGAAATGCAACAGGAAGCTTCAGTGTTTTTATTGGGGAAAACACGGGGTTAAATAATACAGGTTTCTGGAATACGGTGATAGGTGAAGAGGCAGGGTTGAATAACCAGGCGGCAGGCAGTGTTTTTATCGGTTCAAAAGCAGGCATGTTGAACACTACTGCATTTGGAAGCACATTTGTCGGAGATAATGCGGGAAGGTTGAACACTACCGCATCGAACAATTCATTTTTTGGAAGTTATGCCGGGCAGTTAAACAATGGAGAGAACAATACTTTTATTGGAGCAACCACAGGATATCTTAACTCTACCGGTAACAGTAACACTTTTACAGGAGCTTTTTCGGGCCAGTCAAACACGCTCGGTTTTCAAAATTCATTTTATGGTAAAGACGCGGGTCATAGTAACTCTATAGGAACTTACAATGCTTTCTTCGGATCGCTGACAGGCTATTCCAACAGCAATGGAACATCCAATGCATTTTTGGGAACTTGGGCGGGGTATCAAAATACAGCCGGAAGCTATAACACTTTTAGTGGCTCGACTTCCGGATATAGCAACGCCACAGGAAATGAAAACGTATACCTGGGAAATGTTGCAGGATATGCTAACACTATCGGTAATCATAATACAGGAGTCGGTGCGTCTGCATTATTTTCAAACAGTGCGGATGATAATACTTCGCTAGGCTATGAATCATTGAATCAAAATACAACAGGAACAGAAAACATAGCAGTCGGCTTGCGGGCCGGATTTACAAACACGACCGGCTCCGGGAATGTTGCCATTGGGTATACTGCAGATTTTTCTTCCGGCAATTTGACAAATGCTACTACGATCGGATTTGGAGCGGTTGTCAATGCGAGCAACAAAATTCGTCTTGGTAATTCATCAGTCACCGTGATTGAAGGACAAGTGGCTTATACATTTCCATCGGATGGAAGATTCAAAACCAACATTACCGAAAATGTAAAAGGTCTCGATTTTATACTGAAGCTTCGCCCTGTTGTTTACAATTTCCAAACCAGAAAGTATGATGCTTTTATAAAGGGTGAAGGTACAAATGATAACACACAGTTTGCTTCTAACATTGATTATGGTGAATCAGAAAACATTCGTCACAATGGCTTTATTGCGCAGGAGGTTGAGGATGCGGCACGGCAATCGGGCTATGAGTTTGATGGAGTAGTCAAACCAAAAAACAACAGGGAGGCTTATGGGCTTTCTTATTCTCAATTTGTTGTTCCCCTAGTGAAAGCAGTACAGGAACAACAGGCTATTATTGAAAAGCAGCAAAAACAAATTGATGCCTTAGTTCAGGAATTGAAAATGATAAAAGAAAAATTAAAGTGATCCCACAACAGATCAACACAGTCTTTATCCTTCATTTTCTTTTTAAAAAACTGTTATGAAATTCAGATCAGTGATCCACGGTTTAATTTTTATTTCCCAAACCTGTTTTGCGCAGGAGGTACTAAGGATTCAGAATGGTGGAATTATTACAATCCAACCTGGCATTGAGTTGACATTGCAGGGAGGATTGACATTGGAAAACGGGAGCGGCCTTGCAAACAATGGAATAATAAGATTAAAAAATAATGCGATCGCAAATGGAAGTGATTGGAGAGACCTTTCTCCAGGCGGTGCATTGATCGGCACAGGTAAAGTGATCTTCAACAGCAACCATCAACAGTATTTTACCGGCCTGACTGATTTTTACCAGGTTCAAATAAATACCGCTGATCTTACCCTCAATGATCATTTTAAGATCTCTGATCAGTTGGAATTGATCAATGGAAAAATTAATACAGGAAATTATTACGCTTTTTTAAATAAAACCAATGCTTCCTCACTTTTAAATGATGCATCAAATAATGGTTACAATAACAGTTGGATCAATGGAAATTTTCGCAGGTCGATCACATCCAATGGAGACACTTATGATTTCCCTGTAGGTAATGCAACGAGGAGCAACCTTCTACGGTTTATAAATAATAATATCAATGGTCCAAATTATTTAACTGCATCATTCGGACCAAAGCAAGGAAATGATGTAGGCCTGAGCGCAACTGAAAGCGGTGCAAAATATACAGCAGTAAATAATGGTGGAGTGTGGCGACTGGTTCCGGATGTTTCAGCTTCAGGTGGAAAGTTTTCACTGCATCTTTATTTTAATGGATTTACTGGTCTTACCAATAACCAGTTTGGAATTTTGCGAAGACCTGATGCAAGCACTAATGCTGTGGATTGGGTTGTACCTGCAGGAAGTTTATTGGAATCATACAACGGTTTGGGAAGAAAAGTGAGTGATGGCTTTGCCCGTCGTATCAACATTTCTGATTTCAGTCAATGGGGCATCGGCATGTCATCAAGCATCATTTGTAAGGATTGTTTGACAGCCTGTTCGTACTCGCAGGGATTTTATGGAAATGTGAATGGAGTAGCCTGCTATAATAATTCAGGCACGTCAATAAGTTCAACACAATTAATGCTGAATGCTTTTGGAGCGACAACATCAAAAGTATTTGGAAGTGTTGCCAACTTGAGATTCTTTACTTTATATAAGACAGATATTACCAGTAAGAATATTTTTAAAATGCTTCCCGGTACTGGTAACTCACAAGCTATTTTAGTTGATAACATTTCACCATTTAACGGCGCTTACTATGATGATCAAAACACCTGGTACCTGGTTCCGCTCCAGCCCAATGGTTCTCAAAAAGGCCGAATCAATAATCAACTGCTATCACAGTTAATAACACTTTGGTTTAATATTCAAACCAACAGTACTCTATCTGCTATTAGTCTGATTAATGATACATTGGTGACCGTAAAGCAAACTGCATGTGGTAGTGGTGTTGCAGCCGAAAGCCCGGTAAAATTTGGTCTTCCTCATAATGTAGTGGCTTATTTAAATGGAGGACATGGATATGCTAATAATGTGGACGGCTTATACAAACTAGCAAATGATGTATTGGGAGGAGTGAATACAATTCTTAGTCCACTCGATGTGCAACTTGCTATTGCGACAATCAATAATGCATTTGATGGGTGCAGGATACTTGTCGGAACAATTCCTTATTTGCAGACTGAATTCCTTACAAAAAATTCAGAAAAGAGCAAAGCAATTGTTCCCGAAATTATAAGTCAGCAATTATCTGCAACAGCTTTTCCAAATCCTTACAGTACAAAGTTTAGTCTTCTGGTTAAATCACCAGTAACAGGTACTATAACCATTGAGTTTTTTTCTGTCAATGGATCAAAAATTTATAAGCTCCAAAAATTTGTTATTGCTAATAGAAATAGCATTATTCCTTACCCGGGTCCCTACTATAGAGGAGTGTTGGTATATAAAATAAAAATTGATGAGTATGAAGCAAGCGGTACAGTGGTAAGACCAAATTGAAACAATGAGTATAAAAAAATTAGCAACAGATAAATGTTTATGAAGATATCCTCGACTATGGTCTTTTGTAAGACAGACCGATTGGTGGCTATTAGATGAAGTAAGAGTTAAAAATACATTTGCCATATTTCTAAATACATGATCACCTAAATTATTTTTATGAAACTAATAAACTTTTTACTCATTTGTTTGTTGGTATTTCCCTTTGAATTAATTGCACAGCCGGGAGCACTGGACCCGGGTTTTGCAAGTGGCGGTATACTGGTAAGCAGCCAGGGCTCAACTTCCTTCACAAACATAGGAGTCCAGCCATCAGGAAAAATTATAGTCGCTAACGATCTGATAAATTCTGGTAGCGAGATTTTACGGCTAAACTCAGATGGAACTACCGATAATACTTTCGCAACTAATGGAAAGCTGTCTCTTTCTTATGATATCAAAGATATGACCCTTCAATCCGATGGTAAGATCATCATACTTAGTTTGAATAATATTTATAGATTTAATGAAGATGGTAGCCCTGATAATAATTTTGGAGAAAATGGTGTGGCAGTTATTCAACTTTCGGGAGTCACTTTACGTTTTTCAGCAGTAGCAATAGATAATAATGGGAAAATTGTAGTAGTTGGTCACGCCGCTTTTGGAACAACTACAACATTGTCTATGGCTCGTGTAAATTCAGATGGTACATTGGATACAGGATTTAATGGTGGCGGAATACGAAATGTTTTGTATGGTGATGGTATTATATATGAAGGAACTACCATTACAATTGATAATAATAACAACCTCGTTGTTGGTGTAGAAAAAGGTCTTCAGGATGCTTTTATCCATGAGGGATTCATTACCCGTTATTTACAAAATGGAAGTCTTGATGTAAGCTTCGGAAGTGGAGGAATTGTACTTGTTAGCCGGCCTCCCTACTCTATGCAGTTCAATAAAACCAACAACACAATTGTATATGCGTCAGATAAAATACAAACGCTGAATTTAAATGGAGGCGCCGGTCCAATGCTATTGCAAGGTAGTTTGTCTGCAGTTGCTGTGCCTACAACTTTTATTTCTCGAATTGGTATACAACCTGATGGGAAAATAATAGCTACCGGCGAAACAGAGTTAGTTCTTAACGACTATAGTAAAATCTGGATGAGAAGGTTTGAAACAAATGGTGTTCAGGATATTGGCAGAGGTGGTGTAATTACTGATCTGTTGTTGGGGTCTGGTCCTTTGGGAATAACATATGCCAATAAGAGAATTTATGTTTCCGGGGCTCTGTTAGTTCCCCAGGGTGGCGGCTTTCAGAAATTTGGTATCGTTGTCGCTTACGATGGTACAGATTACCTGTTGAGATGTGTTTCTAACAGAAATGTTTCTGTTGATCCCGGAAAATGTTCTGCAGTTGTAAACGAAATTGATCCCCTCTTCACTCCCTCTTCACCAGGTAATGTTGAATATAAAGTAGATCATAATGGAACTATAGAAACAGGCAGCGCTGCTACATTAAGCGGCAGAACTTTTAATTTAGGAACAACCCACGTTACCTATACATACGAGGACATCACTAAGCAAACCTGTAGCTTTGATGTAACTGTTTATGATGGAGACCCACCGCTAGCCCAATGCAAAAATGTTACTGTACAACTGGATGCAACAGGAAATGGCACTCTTACTGCAGCGCAGGTTGATAATGGATCTACTGATGGTTGTGGCATACAGTCCCGTACTTTAAGTAAAACCAGCTTCAGTTGCAGTGATCCTTCATCTAATACAGTAACGCTGACAGTAACAGATATTCATGGTAATTCTTCTACCTGCAATGCTACCATTACAGTGGAAGATAATGTGCCGCCTGTTGCAAAATGTAAAAATGTAACCATTTATCTTGATGCTGCTGGCAATGGAAGCATCACTGCAGATCAAATTGATGATGGCTCAATAGATGCTTGTGGAATTAAAAGTTATGGTCTTGATAAAACAACATTTAATTGCAGCAACAAAGGAAGTAATACAGTTACGCTAACCGTTACTGATAATCATGATAATACTGCTACCTGCACATCTACGGTTACTGTTCTTGATATGATCCCTCCAATAATTTCATCAGTAGTACCTGCACCGTCAGCAATATGGCCATCAGACCGTAAGATGAAGAATGTGTCGGTAGTTACTACATCATCTGATAATTGTATCGTGCACTCATGCAGAATAACCGGTGTTGCTATTAAAGCAGGGGAATTTGCGGGTGACAATATCGGTCCGGACTGGGAGATCACAAGTACCAATACTGTAAACCTGAGAGCAGAAATTCCGAAAAAAGGTGTTAAACGTATCTATACAGTTACTGTTACCTGTACGGATGCATCAAACAATTCTTCAACATCCACAACAGATGTTATAGTTGCACACAACATTACAACGCCGGCCAGTGGAGCAACAATAAAAATTGGATCGACCGTAAACCTGGCAGGAGAATTTTGGGATGTGCCAGGTAAAAAACATACTGCTAAATGGATTATTGATGATAAAACTATAAATGGAACAGTAACTGAACCTTCAGGTATGAATAGTGGCACAGTAACAGGATCTTATAAATTTACCACAGCAGGAGTATATAAGTTGCAGATGAATCTAACCGATCAGTATGGAATAACCAGCTACTCCAATACCAGTGAGAACCTTGAAGCAATTGTAGTGGTATATGATCCTAATGGCGGCTATGCTTATGGTGGTGGATGGTTTAGTTCACCTGCCGGCGCATTAAAGTCAAACATTTTAACTACCGGAGATGCCAGCTATGGCTTTACTGTAAATTATTACAAGGGAGCAACATATCCCAAAGGCGAAACTCAATTTGATTTTAAAGTTGGAGATTTTGAGTTTAATGCGTTGAATTTTGAATACCTCGTTATCAGTAATTCAATGGCACAGTTCAAAGGCACTGGAAAAATAACAGGTGGACAAAGTGGAGTTGGATTTACAATGACAGTAACTGACGGTCAACTTGATGGAAGTGGCGTTGATAAAATAAGAATGAAGATCTACAATAAGAATAACGGATCGATCATTTACGATAACCAGTTTGGAGCAAGTGATGCAGCGTTGCCAACACAAGCAGTGGGAGCAAACAGTACAATTGTAATCAGTGGAACTAATTCAAGTTTGACTCAATCCAATACAACACAAAAAGCAGAGATGGAAGCAACTGCTACTGAAGTGTCAAGTGAACTGGATGTAATTGCATATCCAAATCCAAGTGCTACCAATTTTTCCATAAGTGTAAAAACAAATTCAACCAAGGAAAAAATAACTATGCAAGTAGTAGATATGTATGGAAGAGTAATTGAAACAAGAAATGTAAATGCAAGATCACCTATCCGGTTTGGCGATCGTTATAGTGCAGGAACTTATTTTGTAAGAGTTACTCAGGGCAAACAACACAAAGAAATAAAACTGATCAAACTCTCGGACTAATTAAAAGCAATCAACAATCAAACGCCCCAATTTTCGGGGCGTTTCTTTTTAGATCAACTAAGATCATTGCAATAATGATCTTAGTACACTCACTCAAACAAAAACTGCTTTCGCTAAAGTACTATTTTGTTCAGGCGTGCTTCCGATCAAATTTGCAGGACTATTTAAAATAATTTAAACCTTAACCAACATGGATCACAAACCAGATCATTTCAAAAAACTATCAATCATTATTTTTCTATTTGCAACTGCAATCATTGGTTGCAATAAGAGTAAAGTGTTTAAAAATTCGAATGATGAATTACAGACTGCTTTTGCGGGTTCGTCACTCGAAGCAAATGGTAATTCGCCTGCCGCTCATATTTCAGCAAGTGAAAACCTGGATATTCCTGCATCGGTAAGTGTTCCTGAAAACTTGCCTAAGGGGAACACAAGAGTTGCCACTTATTATGCAGTGGGCGTTCAGAAGTATAAAGCAAGAATAAAAGCAGGAACTGACCCCGTCGTTTATGAATGGGCGTTTGTGGCTCCGAAAGCTGATCTTTATGATATTTCCAATGCAAATGTAGGGAGTCATGGTGCTGGACCTTTCTGGCAAATATTTCCACTGGATTCAATCTTTGCGCAACAGTTCACTCCTGCCAGAACAACGCCGAGTGAAGATCCTGAAAGTATCGATTGGTTATTATTGATGCCAAAGGTTGGTACTACACCAACCGGAATTTTTGCTGATGTTGATTACATACAACGTATAGCAACAAAAGGAGGAAAAGCTCCATTGACTCCTCCGTCTGACATTGACGAAACAATAGATGTAAAATATAAAGCAGTGTATCGTTTTACTAAGATCAATCAATAGAATGATTTATTAAAGGACGGTTTTATACTCGGAAGGAGCCTCTTACGGAAGTGAGAGGCTTAATTTTTACTAATCTAAAAATCTTGCTTTAAGATCAGGAGTTGGCAACCAGCATTCTTCTTTTTTGCCAAACCATCTGTAACGATTCTTTGCGATCAAATTATAAACTGCATCACGAATAAATTTTGGAACGATCCAGAATATTTTTACCCAGCCCCAGCCTTTTAACTGCGAAAACATTTTCAATGCAGCAGTAGAACGGGTAAAAACTTTTCCACTTTCATAAAGAATAAAAGAATTGAAAGTATCGGCAGGGAGATCGAGCTGTTTTAAAAGATCTTGCCCGTAACTTGATTGAAGTGAAGCAAACAAGAACTTTTTTTCCTTATCTCTTTTTAAAATGAACTGAACGCTGCCAGTACAGAGATTACAGACACCATCAAAAAGTATTACCGGGTTATTATTCACTCTATAAAAATACACATTGTAATATTCACGTCGCACTGTTTCGAAAGACATGTGTTTATTGTTTGAAAGAGTAACTAGCCAGCATAAAGTTATAAATCCCCCTTTTGGGGGATTTTCATTGGGAAACATTCTTAGTATTTTTAATTTTCAATTCTCTCCCTTGAATACCTTTTCGGTTAAGTCGATCTATTAGCACCTTATAAGATTATTGACAGGCGTTGTTTATAAAAGTGCGGCTATTTAAAAAGAATATTCCATTCATTTCAAAAAGGAGTAAAATGGAAACGGTCACTTCTAATAAACCGAAATTGTATGCACTTCTCGTAGGCATCAATGACTATAATGAAAATATTCTGTTGGCTGGCAAAAAGGTAAAATTTCCGGAGTTATATGGTTGTGTTTCTGACGCGAATAAAGTCAGGAAATACTTGAAGACAGAATCCTACTTTGAAACCTCTATAAAACTTCTCGAAGATCATAATGCAACCAAGGCAGAGATCGTTCGACAGTTCAATGATCATCTTGGAAAAGCTGGTAAAGATGATACTGTACTTTTTTATTTTTCCGGTCATGGTACACAGGAATTTGCAGATAAATCCATTTTTAAATCGGAAACAGATAACAGGCTTGAATCTATTGCCTGCTATTTTTCAAAAAGTGATGATGATTTTTTACTTGCTGATAAAGAATTGCGTTGGTTGATCTACAAGCTTTCACAAAAGAAATCTCATATTGTAACAATATTTGATTGCTGTCATTCCGGTGATAATACAAGGAATGGATATCTTTTGAAAGAGTCGTTCGCTAATGTCATTGAAAAAAGAGGAGCTTTTGTATTTCCTCAAAGGGATTGGGACAAGTTTATTTTTAGCAAGGAAATAGATAAAAATACTTTTTTGCAATTAGGTGATACAGACCTTCTACCTGAAGGCAAGCATGATAATTTGTCAGCTTGTGAGTCCGATGAGTCTGCAGTTGAAATTTCAGGAGAGGCCGTGTTTACCAGAGCTTTATTGAATGTATTGAAAACTTCCGGGGGTAACATCACCTACTACAGCCTGAATAGTCGCATCAGGCAATATATGCGAAATGTTTATGAACAGAACCCCAAAATTTATGTAGCAAATCAGGATCGTACTGATCTTTTCTGCAATTTTTTAAATAAGCCATTTGATAAAAACAAAAATGTTTTTGGGGAATTGACATTCAACGAGAAATCCGGATGGCAGCTTAACCTGGGAGCAATACATGGGGTCAATAAAAAAATTGGTCCGCTCAAAATATTTGATCCCGACGATCTATCATTAAAACTATCGGGAACCATAGAGTCAATAAATGTCGATTCTTCAGAAGTATCCATCATAGGAGATCCTGATCGTCATAAAGTGTATAGAGTAAATATCGAGGGAATAACCGGTGAAAAATTGCGAATACATTTTGCCACTGATAATGGCGAATTAACCGATAAAGCCAAGATATTTGATATTCTGTCTAAGGATCCAAAGGAATTTATTATTCCTGAAGATGATGAAAAAAAGGCGCAATACGTATTAAGGTTTTTGAACGGTAAATATTATCTCACCTGCCCGTTTGACACCTATCGGCCACTTGCAAGTCCTGTTTTAGAAACTGATAAAAAGGTTGCCGTTAAAATATCTTCGATAGTTAATCACATTGCCAGCTGGGAGTTTTTAAAGAATCTTTCAAATGGAAAAGAAAATATAGTTCCGGAAACCGACTTGAAAGTTGAAATAGCAATTGGCAATTCACCAGCCAATTATCAAACTATAAAAAACGGAACTTCTGTAGATATTGATTATAATCTAAAAGATGGGAACTGGTCAAATTCAATTTCAGTACGACTAACCAATAACTCAAAACGTAACTTATACTGTTGTGTTCTCTACCTGCAATCAAACTTTGCTTCTTATTCCCGGTATTTAGATCCACCCGTAAAGATGTTAGCACCGGGAGAAATTGTTGAATTGAAATATAAAGACAGTCCGGTATTAAATATCGGCCTGGACAAAGTAATGAAATGGTATAATTGGAAAGAACAAAGAGATCTTTTAAAGTTCATAATCAGTACAGAAAATTTTGATGTTTCATTGCTTGATTTTGACCAATTGCCAGGACCTGATATCCCTGCCCTCAACCGGGGGATAGAAAATGAATATACGGATGAACAGATTGATCTTAATAAGGGAAAAGGATGGTGTACAAAACAAATTGAAATAGTTTTAAAAAATCCAGAGTATAATGCCATCAGTGAAGATGATCTGAAAACTTTTCTTGATGATCCAAAAACTTGTGATTTTGCTTTAGGATTATATTTCAATTCTGAAGTGGATGGGTTTGAATCAAAGAATAGTTTAAAATCTGAGATTAAGATCAAAAATGAGATCAAGCGTGGTCTTATAAGTGATAAGATCATTGATATTGCTAACTGGTGGTCCAGGAAGAAGAGAAATAATTTTTATAAACAAGCGGTATCACGATTCCCAAATCGGGTAAAAATTGTTTCGGAAGGAGATTCCTGGTTTCAGCATCCGCTGGTATTAGATATTATTGATCACTTGCATCGCGTCTATAATATTTATTGTGTAGCTGCCGCCGGAGATACATTACGTAACTATTTCGGCAACGAAAAAAATAACGGCGAATATTTTCTCGACGCCCTGGATGAAATAGATCCGGACTTTTTCCTTATCAGTGGAGGTGGAAATGATATCCTTGGCTCTCAATTCCGAAATTATCTTGTCGACCATCCCAATAATGATTTTCCTGAAGGTGTAAGCCCACAACGCTTTTTAAAAGAAGAATTATTCAATGAGATCAATAGTTTGATGAATATATACAAGACAACATTCATCAATTTGAAAACGCATAAGCCTGGTATACATGTTATCGTTCATGGATACGACTATCCTGTAAAATTAAATGATGTAAAGAAAGGATGGTTAGGCAGGTACATGATTGAAAAGGGAATAAACAGAGAGGGCGACAGGCAGGCGATCATTCATGTTATCATGGATACATTTAATCAAAGCCTTTTTGACTTAAGCAAAAACTTCGACAATGTTACTTACATAGATCTAAGAGGCATGATAAGATTTAATTCCAATGAAGGAGTGGATCAGTGGTATGATGAAATACATCCTAATGCTGACGGGTTCCAACAGATTGCTATGAAATTTATGCAGGCTATTGATGAAGTAGTTCGGGAAAATATTAATCATAAAAAAACTTTAACTTATGCAAACAATTGATGTTGTCAAGTATGTCAAAAATCTACAGATAGAAAACCCTGTTGCAACATTTCCATCTTCTAAAGCCGTAGCCCAAATAGCAGAAGGTGAGGAACAAACATTTTTGAACGCAAAGAGTCTTGTCTCATTTGTTTCCGAGGTAAGTGGTCAACAAAGGGAAGACGTTTTAAATTCAGTTTTGCTGGCCCAGTTAGCGGCGAATAAACAGTTTCCAGAAGAGACGCAGTTAATAGATTGGTATAAGTCTTTTTCTAAAGCTTTAAACAATCTCGGATGGACATTAGAAGAAAAGGAGTTTTCCACTTTCAAATCAGCCACAGATATTTTTGAAGTGGAAAATGCCATTGTAGATATTTTGACTACCGCCTTTGGCGGCACTTTTAAAACAATCATAACAAAAACACTGGCTTCAATCAAAGGCCTGAGTGATAACAATGGTAAGATAACTGCGTTTGAAAAAAATACCCATTCTTTATCAAAAGGCGCATTTCAATTAGGACTTGTGAAAGTGGAAAATGGCACAGTTTCCCTACAACTGGGAATGTTTGTGCTTACATCTTCAATTGAAATTAAAAAGATCTTATTCTTTAAATCTTCAAAGGACAAAACAAGACTGGATTATTGCTCTCAAAAAGGAACATTGAATGAAGATGTTTATAGCACGGTTAGGGAACCTATAGTGACCAAACTTGGACAGAAGGTAACTGATTTTATAAGCGAGGTCGAAATATAATGTGATGATCATTTGGAAAAACTACAATTATGAAAGTCATATTTCTTGCTTTTGCAAATAGTGCTTCAGGACCCCTCGAATTTCTGACTGAAGAAGATAATGAGGTTTATGATGTTTTGAGTGACGGGTATGCTTCTGGTGATTATTTTCTTCACCGCGAATCTTTTGCTACACCTGAAACTATCAATAAATTTTTGGATCGATACAAAGATGATCTTGCAGTATTTCATTATGCAGGTCATGCAGGAAAGGATAAGTTGCTTGTCAATGATCAGAATATTTATTCAAGCGGCATAGCAAAGCAGCTTAAGCACTGTGCTGAAAAAGGCTCACTTAAACTAGTAATATTAAATGGTTGCTCAACTGCCGGGCAGGTTAAAGTGTTAAAAGAAAACGGAATACCGGCCATAGTATCTACAAGTGCACCTATTAATGATAAAAGTGCATTGGAGTTTTCGAAACGATTGTGGCAGAAACTAGTAAAAGAAGAAATGACGACTGAAGATGCCTATAGTGATGCACTTGGTGCTGCGATGACAGTAACAAGCCAGGATCTTGGTAATGCAGGTCATCGACATTTGTTTACAGAGGAAAATGAACCGCCAGGTGATTCTCCTCTTTGGCGCCTTGATTGTATAAATGATGAAGCTATAAAAATAAGTCCGATGCCACATAAGGATACTGGAACATATCCGCCGCCGCCGCCACCAAATGTGGAACTTATCGAAACATTATATAAATCTTTTAAAGAGGCCGATAATCATCAGATTGTTGAACTATGGGAAAAAGAAGAAAAGGGGCTTGAAGTTTCAGATAGTACCAAGCAAATTGCTATTGTCAATAGCATTCCATTTCCAATCGGTGTACATCTCCAAAGGCTTATTTGCCCCACACTCGGTTCTGAAGATGAAGCCTATGATGAATATGGAATTAAACGGCTCGAACAGATAGCACAGTTATTTCAAATTACAACCGAATTCCTTGGTGTTATTATGATCGCACAAGTTTGGGAAATATTTGTTCAGAATGATAGCATTACTGATCTCGATAAGGGCCTAAAAAATAAATTAAAAGAGTATCTGGAACTCAATGAAAAAGATAGGGAAGTTTATGATTATATCCCTCTGATCCAAATGGTACGGGAGTATTTAGAGAAACTTCAAACCAATAATATAATAAATGCTTCATTTATTGATGAACAGGAATTATTAAGCAAACTGTTTCTCACTGATGATGATTTCAGGAGTGCCTGTAATTATCTTTCCAATTTACGCAGCCGTGTAATGAAAAATAGAATTGATAAAGACAGGGCGAAGATCATTTGCATAGAAGCGGAAAAACAGCTTTGTATTTTTATTAAGTCTCTCGGATTTATTCATAGGTATCAACTTACAAGCGTTCAAAATATAGATATTCTGAAATTCCGACACATTCTAAAAAATAAAACGGAATACAAACATCGCATCATTAAATGCATGCAAGCGATCGGTACTGATGAATCAAGCTATTATTATATGGATACTTTTCTGGATAACTGGGGAGTGATCCTTCTTAAATGTAAAACCTCGAGAATAAATTTAAAAGGAAGGACAAAGAGATTCAAGGTGGAAGTGGAAGGGTATCTGAATTTATCTCCTTTTGTTATCGACAGGAATTCATTTATGGACAAAACGGATCTTGCTTATATTATGTTTTTCAAAAGCGAGAGTGACAAAGAAATCAGTTATAAGCGGGTGAAAAATCCTTTAAGCCAGCGTGATGCTTTTGCTGTAAAAAAGCAGGATGAAGAGGACGACAATTTTGAACCAATAAGAGTGCAATATAATGCTTTTAAAAAATTCATCGCTTAAGTTAAATGATGTCCCGATGCATCATCTTACTAAAATAAAAAGCCCATTTAAGTTTTTAGATCCATTCAATAAGAATGATCGGGGCTTTTTTTTTGGAAGAGATAAAGAAGTCATCCAGTTATATGATTTTGTAAATAAGAACAGGGTGGTGTTGGTGTATGGCCAGTCAGGTACAGGCAAAACAAGCATTATTCAATGTGGACTCGCCAATGAATTTGAAACATCAGATTGGAATCCATTTATGATCAGGAGAGAAGATGACTTGAATAAATCCCTTTTAAAAAGTCTGAAAAATGAAATACAAGTTGAGGTGGAAGAAGAAGAAATTGAAAATTTTGTAGAAATTTTATTTGCCGAAAGCCGGGGTAAAAATGATCAACAAAAAATAACCGACACTAAAAACGATCATGGAGAAAAAAGATATATAGCAAGTGTGGTTTTTTATCTTCAAAAAGTGATCGAACGATTCCTTAGACCAGTGTATCTCATATTTGACCAGTTTGAAGAATTACTCATTCTTGGAACAGAGGCCGAAAAAAAACGGTTTGTAAATACACTGCAAACCTTACTTGGACCAAACAGAGTTGTGGATTGCAATATCATTATCGTAATGCGTGAAGAATATTTTGCATGGTTAGATAGTTTTGAAAAAGATATACCGGGAATATCAGACCGGAGAATAAGGATCGAACCCATGCGCACAAAAGAAATTGAAAAGGTGATAATTGATTCATGCAGGGCATTCAATATTACATTGACCCAATCTGAAAATAATGTAAAGCAAATGATATCTGCAGTGTCTAAAAACGCAGACATATCATTGCCCTATCTCCAGGTTTATATGGATCAACTTTGGCGTAATGACTACGAAAACACTTATCCCGACGGATATCATGGAAGTGAAGCGTTTATCCCATTAACTTTTACCTCAGAGGAAATAATAGAGTTTGGTAAAATAAAAGATGTAATGCAGCGATTTTTAATTGAACGAAGAAGTGATTTTCAAAAAGAAGTTAAGGGAAAGTATCATGATATCCCAGACAATTTTTTAACAATGATCCTGGATTGCTTTGTAAATATCCGCGGTACAAAAATGCCGAATGCATTCGATCTGGATAAAGGCTTTTATAAATTCTCCAAAAGATCTCCGAGGCTCCTGCATGAAACTAAGCCAGAGCTTTTAAAATTTACTCTCGACTTTCTGCAGCGAAACCAGGTATTAAGAAATAGCGGGAACAGTTTTGAATTAGCCCACGACATATTTGCCAAATTGATCGATCAACAACGTGATGCAAAACAAAAAAAATTGAACGGTATTCATGAAATGATCACTATTCAAAAAAAATCTGGCGAATTGTTACCTTATGACCTGGTTAAGAGTTGGACAAGCGATATTGATCAGGTTGATCTGAGAGAAGATGAAAGATCTTTTTTTGAAGCAAGCAAAATAGATGGTGAACAAAAAGAGCATAAAAAACTTTATGAAGAAGAGTTGAAAAAGGCAATTGAAAAGGAGAAAATGGAAAAAGTAATTGCTATAGAAAGGAAAGAAGCGGAGTTTAAGATAAAGACGGTAAATCGAAAAAAGAATGTCATTAAAGTATTTGGCATTCTTGCTTTGATAATAATTACATTATTGATGATTGGCATCTGGAATAATCTTAAAAAGAACGATTATTACTATGCACAGGAGATCCTTGATAAGATGGATACTGTATCAAATAAAATGGATGCATTAACTTTCTCTAAATATGTATACGATTTTGGAAAAAATGAAAGTTTAATAAAAAGAATAAGTAAGGAAAAGATCTCTAAGATTCTAAGCAATCCTTTATTCGCAAAAAGTTTTTCCAAATATGGGCTAACCTTAAATTCATCAACTAGTCTTTTGGATGGTTTGGATGTAGATATTTCAGGAAAGGGGACTTTCATGGTTGTAAAGAATGATCCTGTTCAGCCTCAGGGTCAGGGCAATTCTGGTGATAATAACCAGGGAAGCCTATTTAATGTAATTAATATCAATACAAAAAAAATAGATACGTCTTTTTCGAATGTCATGTATTCCTATTTTTTAAACCGATCCGATACACTAGTGCTTGCACTTCCGTCTGGTTCGTCAAACAGATCTTCAAGTGCTTACCCTGACAAGTTTAAATTGTATGACTGTAATCTGAATCGTATTATCGACACTTATAAGTTGAATGAGAGCAGGCCGGGGCAAGCTTCTTATTTTCTTTATGAAAAGGATTTTTTAAATCAGACCAATTATTCTGAATGGGATTCTTATAAAGTAAGGATGCTTCCTCAAGGTCAATTAGTGGTACCGTACCTGGAACTATCTAGTGGAAATGGTTGCTTGGATCTTCTGGATGTAAAAACAAAAAGTAGGAAAAATTTATATGCGCATTCAAATTACTCTATAAGTATTTCAAAACAATTCGACCGTTTACTTTATGGTTACGATAATGAAAACGAAATGATCGGTGAGGTTTTTGATAATAAGGAAGGACGTCAAATTTTAAAAAATGCGAACTATGCAGATTTTAACGAAACTGGTTTAATAGTGTATGCGAAAGAGAATGTATTATTTGTCAGTAACAGTAACGGAACAGTTTTAAAAGAACATAGTCTAAGTAACCGGATAAAAAATATAGTCGCTGATAGAGAAGCAAATTGTCTGCTGGTTACAGACGAAAAAGAAAATTTGAATCTCATTAATTTCTCTGAAGGCACCCAAACAAAAGAATTTAAAGAAATATTGCTGGGTTATAATTTTCAAAGCAAAAGATTTATAACCCGAACTAAAGAGAATAAAAGCTTGAAAAAAGATACTATAGAATTGGTTTTAAGAGATTTTTCAGGCAAAGAATTGAAACGACTACCTATTGCCAATGGTATCGAGAGCTATTCATTTAATGAAGTCAGAGGCAACATACTTTTAAAATCAAATAAGCTTCCTAATAGTAATTCACAGGTTCTATATCTATTTGATGATAAATTGAACGTGAAAGGTACATTCTTCCTTACCCCAAATGATGCCTATGGATTTAGCAGAGACGGAGAGACTGTCTATTATGTCAGAGATAATGAATTGGCTGTTTTTGATAATAAAAAATTCCTAGATCTCATCAATTTTGAAGCAATAAATGATTGGCTGGAATCCGAAAAGCGTAATAATAAGCACTATAAGACAGATATAAAAAATTTGCGAAGAAAGTATGACATCGATCGATTCCCTTCTCAGCTATTGGGTTTTTTATTTCTGCGTTAAACCGGATTCTATAAATGCACAATCACCTCCATGTTTTTATCTAATTAAAATATTGCTTATGGCATTCTCATTTACACCACAAGCTGCTGCTGAATACCAGCGTCTTTTTGATACTTGTGTGATCAATCTTGACAAGCTTTCAGAAATAAAAACTATCGTTAAGAAAATTCTAAGCGGCAAAAGCCGCTACGAGGCACTGTCAAATAAAGTTGGAATACCCTGGCATTTTATCGGTATTACGCATAGTCTTGAAGCTGGATGTGATTTTAATAAACATTTGCATAATGGTGATCCTTTAACTGCAAGAACAATACAAGTGCCAAAGAACAGGCCAAGGACAGGAACGCCGCCATTTACATGGGAGTTCAGCGCCGAAGATGCACTTTCGGATCTTGATGGATGGAATGACTGGACTGTACCAGGTATGCTTTTTAAACTCGAGGGCTACAATGGTTATGGTTATCATTCAAAAGGAATTAATTCTCCATACTTGTGGAGTTTCAGCAATCATTATACAAAAGGAAAGTTTGTTTCAGATGGAGTATTTAGCCCGACTGCTGTTTCAAAACAATGCGGAGCTGCTATTTTATTAAGAAGACTTGCAGAAACACAATCAGCCCCGGTTGAGATCGTTGACAGGCAATCATTGATATTACAATTAGGAGAAACAGTAGCATTTGCTCCTACCCGTGTTGTTGAAAAAGCAAGGGAGTTACAAAAGATGATGAACCTTGCCGGAGCACATCTGCTGGAAGATGGAAAAGCTGGAACAAATACTTCCGATGCTTATCAAAGATTCACTGGTAAATTTTTACAGGGTGATCCACGCAGGGTGTGATATTATCCTATGTTCATGAAATACTTTCACTACATCATCCTGTTCTAACATTTCGATCAGTTTAGTGGCTCTTCAGCTTGCTTATCAAATTTTATTAATTGTTTACCCTATGCTTTTTTGCCAAAAGAGTTTTTTTTGCACACTGAATCTTTTTTCTTAAATATTTTTTAATTTGTTAAGCAATCACCTCTTTATTCACCTCAGCGATCCGCCGGAAAACTTCAACAATATCCCATGTAGGCTTTGATCTGGTTTTGATTGAATAAACTTTGTTAGCCAAGCTCTGTGTTTTCAGATCTCAAAAAGTTTTTTTTCATTTCTTAAAACTTATAATATGAAACGGAAGATTTTACTCCTGATCGTTGTGATCTCGTTGGCCGTTAACACAAATAGCCAAACCGCATGTACTTATCCACAGGGATTTTATGGAGTCCCGTCAGCACATGGTTGTTATAACAACAGCACATTAGCCACTTCAACGCAATTCATGTTGAATGCATTTGGCACAAATCAGTCTGTCATTTTCGGAAACGTTGCAAACAGGCGATTTTTTACCTTGTTTAAAACGGATATAACAAACAAGAACATATTCAAAATGCTTCCAGGCGCAAAACCAGGAAGAAAAATTGGAGTGGATAATATTTTACCTTATGACGGGGCTTACTATGCAGATGCTTCTACATGGAATCTTGTACCGATCCAGCCGACTGGTACGGCAAAGGGCAGGATCAATAATTTATTGCTTGCACACACCATCACATTATGGTTCAACCTGCGTACCAGCACTTCCCTTGGCGCCATTTCACTGGCCCAGGATACATTGATTACATCGGAGCAAACTGGCTGTGGCAGTGGTGTTCCTCTTGGTAGTCCAACAAAGTTTGGGGTTCCTCACAGCATCATTCTTGTTTTGAATGGAGGTACTGTCTACACGAACAATGTGAACGGACTGCTGCAACTGGCCAATGATGTATTGGGTGGTGTAAATACCACGGTCTCTATAACAGATTTGCAGCAGGCATTGCTGATCATTGAAGATGCTTTTGCAGCATGCCGGATACTTGTGGGTACCATCCCTGCATCTGCAGCGACAAAAAATTCAGAACAAATAAAAGAAAGTGAGCAGCCGAATGGAAGCTTGATCTCAATGAAAGCAAATCCAAATCCGAGTATATTGAATTTTACTATTACAATATTATCTCCGGAACAGAATAGCAGCATCCGGTTAAGAGTACTCGATCTGCAAGGACGAACTATCGAAGAAAAAACAACTCTTGCAAATTCAAAGATCATCTTAGGGGAAAGTTACAATAGTGGAGTATACATTATTCAAGCGAGACAGGGGAATTATATCCAACATCTCAAACTAGTGAAGATATCAGGGAGATAATGATCTTGAAAAACGTGAATGGAAATGAAATGGCTGAAATAACAAATTGCGGTTTCATTCACGTTTCCTGATCATCCCATATTGTGAAATACTTTCTGCACATCTTCATCCTGCTCAAGCCGCTCGATCAGTTTACTTACATCTTCTGCCTGTTCATCTGTAAGAGGAACAGTAGTTGAAGGGATCCATTCCAATTCTGCGCTGATAGGGGTGATGTTTTTTTCTTCAAGTGCTTTTTGCATATTGCCAAAATCAGAAAAGCCACAACGTACAACTAATATTTCTTCTCCTTTATCATTTATACTTTCACCCAATTCTTCTAACCCATAGTCTATTAATTCCAATTCCATGTCTTCTGCATTCAGTCCCGAAGGATTTAATTTAAACACCCCCATTTTTTTAAACTGAAAACTTACACTGCCACTATTACCCATTACACCACCACCTTTGGTAAAATGAGATTTTACATTTGCAACAGTTCTTACATGATTGTCGGTAGCAGTTTCTACCAGCAAGGCAACGCCATGCGGTGCATATCCTTCATATAAAATTTCATCATAGTTTACCAACTCCTTACCCTGTGCTCTTTTAATGGCAGCTTCCACTCTGTCCTTTGGCATTCCAACACTCCTTGCATTTTGAAAACACCTGCGAAGTGCTGCATTAGAATTAGGATCGGGCCCGGCAGCTTTTACTGCGATCACAATTTCTTTACCAATACGGGTAAAGTTCTTAGCCATCTTATCCCAGCGGGCAAACATGCTGGATTTTCTTACTTCAAATATTCTTCCCATA
>Ga0207701_10000882_pt1 | contig 31869 bp, 20 predicted proteins | sample KBSSwiSSwithPhiX_FD_184294 | JGI IMG/M metagenome (GOLD analysis project Ga0207701, IMG submission 184294) | Switchgrass rhizosphere bulk soil microbial communities from Kellogg Biological Station, Michigan, USA, with PhiX - S5 (SPAdes) (version 2) | ecosystem: Environmental > Terrestrial >... | reverse complement strand
CGCGGCGACGGCGAGCGGGCAATGCGTCCACGGCCATAGCTTGCTCCCAAAACCTGAGCCGACGAATTTCGTGATGACGCGGACGTTTTCTTTCGGCAAACCAAACATCTGCGCGAGAACGCTGCGCAGGTTGAAGATCGCCTGAGATTCCTCGTAGATGGTGAGCTTTTCGCCGTCCCACATCGCGATCGTTGCCTGCAGCTCTATCGGGTTGTGAGTTTCCGTTGGTGTCACGTAGGTCTGATCGAGTTTGATCGCTGCGCTTGCGAACGCGCCTTCAGGATCGCCGCGCTCGCTTTGCAAGCGTTTCTCTGGGCCGAAGGAAGTGTCGAAAACCTTCGGGTCATCATCGGCTTGCAGATCAGTCTCTAAATTTGGTTCGTCCTTTGAGTAGGTGACACGCACCGCATCAGCAGCCGCCTTCGCCGCTTCGAAGGTATCGGCCACAGCGAGCGCGACATACTGGCCGTAATAACGAACGATATCGTCGTCGAACGGCGGGCGCCGCTCGTCACAGATGCCTTCGAAGCCTTGTCCGGGAGTCGAACGAGAAATTTTGCCGATGTTCGCTCGATGAAAAATCGCTCGCACGCCGCGCATCTTTTCCGCCGCGGTCGTGTCGAGCTTTTCAATTTTGCCGTTGGCGATCGTTGCCTCAACCGGCACGGCATATAGCAGCCCCGGGAAGTGATGATCGGTCGCGTACATGGCGCCGCCGCTCACCTTCAACGGACCGTCAATCCGCGGTTGCGGTTTTCCAATGATCGACATCTGCGCGCTTTCAGGCATAACCAAAGTCCGATTAGTCGTTAGGGGCTTGAGTTACGAGTTTCAGCGCGTGCATCAGACAACGCTTGGCTAACTCTATCTTGAAACCGTTTTGGCTTTGGGGTCGCGCGTCGCGCAATGCCGCGTCAGCCGCTTTCCGAAAGACCGGCTCGGTCGCGGCGTGGTTTATGAGTTCAGCTTCCGCCTCCATCGATCTCCAGGGCTTCGTTCCGACTCCACCCAGCGCGATGCGCGCACGCGTAATCTTCCCATCAGCCTTTGTGATCACGACCGCGGCAGAAGCGAGGGCGAATTCATAAGAAGCCCGGTCCCGCAATTTCAAATAGAGCGATCGATTCCCCGGCGCGGGCGGCGGCAGCGTGACATGGGTGATCAAGTCCCCCGGTTCAAGCACCGTCTCGCGCTGCGGCGTGTCGCCGGGAAGGAGGTGAAAATCCGCAAAAGGAATTGCACGCTCGCCCTTGCTCCCCCGGACATGAATGACGGCCTCGAGAGCGGCCATCGCGACGCACATGTCAGACGGATTGGTCGCAATGCAATGTTCGCTGGTGCCAAGAACCGCCAAGCTTCGATTTGCTCCGTTGATGGCGGCGCAACCGCTACCCGGTTCGCGCTTATTGCACGGCATGTCGGTCGCGCGAAAATACATGCAGCGCGTCCGCTGCAGCAGATTACCGGCGGTCGTTGCCATGTTCCGCAGTTGGACCGAGGCGCCGCTCAGGATCGCTTCAGAAAGGACACGGTAGTTTTGACGGGCAACCGAGTGGTGAGCCAGGTCGGTGTTGCGAACACCGGCGCCAATCGTTAGGCCGCCGTCTGGCGCCGCCTCGATCTTGTCGAGGGACAATGAGTTAATGTCGATCAGCATCGCTGGTCGCTCGACATTCAACTTCATCAGATCAATCAGCGTCGTCCCGCCGGCGATGAACCGAATGTCTGCGCCTTGTTGCGCCGTCCGTGCTTTCGCAGATGCAGCGATCGCCTGCGCGGGATCGTTCGCCCGAGTGAGATTGAAAATCTTCATCCTTCGCGCTTGTCTTTTTGCCGCACAGCTTGAATGGCAGCGACGATGTTGGGATAGGCGCCACAGCGGCAGATATTGCCGCTCATAAACTCCTTCACTTCTTCGTCATCCGGGCCGCACGGTTCCTTTAACAATGCTACGGCGGACATGATCTGCCCCGGGGTGCAGTAGCCGCATTGATATGCGTCATGAGCAACGAAGGCCGCCTGCACGGCGTGCAGGTTTTCGGGCTGACCGATACCCTCAATCGTCGTGATCTCAGCACCTTCCTGCATAGCGGCGAGGCAGAGGCACGAGTTTACCCGGCGGCCATTAACGTGCACGGTGCAAGCTCCGCACTGCCCGTGATCACATCCTTTTTTCGACCCGGTCAAATGCAGATGTTCGCGCAAGCAATCCAGAAGCGTCGTCCGCGGATCGATGCGCAGATCGTAGTGTTTGCCGTTTACCTTCAGCGTGACCGGAACTGCATCGCTGTCCGTAACTTTCGACGACGAAGATGCAGCCGACGCGGTCATGCCATCACGTCTGCCATAGGCCGGGCTTCGGCTCAAGGGGGTTTGATCAACTAGAGCGGCGTGTCGCACTCGCCGCGGACAAGGTCGGCCAGAATCTGACGTTCCCGGATCAAACGGAAGTTGTCGCCGCGGACGAGAACCTCAGCTGGCAGGGGCCGCGAGTTGTAGTTCGACGCCATGACGAAGCCATAGGCACCAGCACTCATGACCGCGACGAGGTCGCCTTCCGCGAGTGGAGGCATGGCGCGGTCCTGCGCAAAAAAATCTCCGCTTTCACAAACGGGTCCAACGACATCGATCGTTTCGTGCCCCACATTCTCCGGCTCCCGCGTTGGGACAATTTCGTGATAACTTTGATAAAGGGCCGGACGAATCAGATCGTTCATTCCGGCGTCGACGATCGCGAATTTCTTTTGGCCAGTTTGCTTCATGTAACGAACGCGCGTGAGAAGGACGCCAGCGTTGCCAACCAAAAATCGGCCGGGCTCGAGCAGAATACGCAAGCCCAGCTTGCGCAAAGCCGGAACAATCGCGGCGGCATAATCTTCAATTGTGAGCGCGTTCACTTCATTCCGCTGCCACCAATCACCGCTTCCACTTGCCAGCGACGACTGGTAAACGATCCCAAGTCCGCCACCGATGCTGAAGAATTCGATTCCGTATGCCTTCTTCAATTCGAGGACCAGCGACGTGGTCTTGGCGATCGCTTCAGCGAAAGGCGTCGCCTCTGTGATCTGCGAGCCGATGTGCATCTGCACGCCGCGAATCATAATGTACGGCATGCGCGCAGCGGCTTCGTAAGCCATCCGCACCCGATCAAGAGCGATGCCAAACTTGTTCTCTCTCCGTCCAGTCGTGATATAATGATGCGTCCCGGACTCGACATCCGGGTTCACCCGGAAAGCGATCGGTGCGCGCACGCCCCGGCTCGCAGCGATGCGCTCGATGTAGGCCAGCTCCGCCTCGCTTTCGAGATTAAAGCAATACACGCCGTGCTCGAGCGCGTATTCTATTTCTTCACGCGATTTCCCGACGCCGGCGAATGTGCATCGACCGGGTTCACCATCCGCTGCTAGAACACGAAACAATTCACCGCCCGAAACAATGTCGAAACCGGCGCCGGCCCTGCCGAGGAGGCGCAATACCGCGCGGTTCGAGTTCGCTTTGACCGCATAACAAATCTGGTGATCGAGATCACTGAGCGCGGCGTCGAGGCGGCGATAGTGATCCTCGATTGTGCCGGCGCTGTAGACATAAACCGGTGTCCCGACCTTTGCGGCCACCTCTTCGAGATCCACGCCTTCGCAATGGAGCCGTCGAACGCGGTAATGAAACGAATGCACAGCGTAACCTTCGACCCGCAATCCTTCGCGTCCAAGGGCTACCTCCGAAGAGGTATATCATACGTTAGTCCGCGCTCCGACGACGGAAGAGCAATCGGCCCACCGAAATAAGGATGAGCAGCGCTCCGAAGGTGCAGACAATCGCCGCTCCTGAGGGAAGGTCCCAGCGATAGGAGAAAAATAATCCGGCTATTCCACCGAGCAGCGCGATCAACCACCCGATTAAAAGACGATTGCCTAATGATTTACCGAGATTGATTCCGCAAACCGCAGGCACAATCAGGTAGCTGAAAACAAGCAACACACCTGCGATCCGGACGAAACTGGTCACGACCAGGCCAAAGAGCGCGTAAAACAAAAAGTCCCACCAACGCACCCGCAGGCCACGTTCATAAGCAGCGTCGCGATCGAAGGAGACGAGCAGAAACGAGCGGCGCAGGGTGAAATGAACGAGTCCGACGAAGACGAAGAGTCCGAAACATTTCCAAACATCCATCGGACTAACGAGCAGGATATTGCCGACGAGCATGTTCTTGATCTCCTCGTCGCCCTCGGCCGCCCGGCTGAGAAGCAGGACCGCTGCGGCGGCAGCCACGACATAGCTAATTCCGATAACCGCTTCCTGCGGAATTTCGCTCGCACGTTTGCCGGTGAGAGAAAAGAGCGCGGCGCCGAGAAGCGTGAAACCGAGTGCGATTCCAAAGGCGGGCCAGCTCTCCAAATTCAAATGGAACAGAACCGCCACGCAGATACCTAGCGACGCCATTTGCGCCATCGCGATGTCGATGAAGATGATTCCCCGCCTAACGACGTGAAGCCCGAGATAGACGAGTAACCACGGCAACAAAACGCAGGCCACGATCGGCCAAAACATTACATCCCACATGGCTATTTTAAGGCCGCCGCAAGATTGTTTACGAGGGCGTCAATCAGCTTGATGTAGGTATCCGTGTCCGGCAGAGTGCCCGGGAATTGCGCAAAGTCCACGACCTTCGCGCCAGTCGATTCCGCAACCTTTTCCGCGATTTTCCGATTGTGGTACGGTTCCACCAGGATCGCTTTGATTTTCTGCGCCTTTATCTGCGCGATGACCTCCGCGAGATGCGATGGCGAAGGTGGAATCCCAGGCTTCGGTTCGAGGAAAACGTCGATATTGAAACCGAATCGGTGGGCGAAATAAGGCCACGAATCGTGGTAGGCGACGAGGCTCTGGCCCTTGTAGGGCAGCAGTTTTGCACCCCATTCCTGGAGCTTGGCGTTGATCGCTTCCTCGAATTTTTTTTCGTTCGCCTGATAAGCTGCGGCATGGCCAGAATCGACCGCCGCAAGGGCGTTCGCGATATGCTGCGCGACGGCTTTCGCAATAATCGGGTCGACCATGAAGTGCGGATTACCCATCGCGTGGACATCGCCGGCCGCGCGAGTGAGCGCCGCTGGGACTTCCAGAAGCCGGATCCCTTGCGACGCTTCCACCCGTCCAGGTTGTCCGACTTCGATTTTTGGATTGCGCGCATTTTGCAAGAGTGGCGGGAGCCAACCGACCTCGAGTTCCGCTCCGCCATCGATCAGCACATCGGCTTCGCGCAGTTTGACGACGAAACTGGGCCGCGCATCGACGAAATGCGGGTCCTCGGTCGGCTTGGCGAGGACGGTGACGTCGACATTCTCACCACCGATCTCACGCGCGAGGGAAGCGTAGTCGGGTAAAGTCGCGACAACGTTTATTTTCGCCTGCGACGTCAAAGCCGTCGTTAGGCAAAAACAAGCACAGATTATTAATTTCGTTAGGCTGTTTGTTTTCATAGTTGGGAAATTGGGTGGCGGTTGGCTTCAAAATTTGTGTGCGCCATGCGAACCGAGGATGAACTCGAACTGGAGGAAAAGTTCATCGGCCTGTCGGTCCGAGAGAAAATCGTTCGCCTCCAAAAAGTCGTGGTTGTACTGCAAACGAATCTTGGAAAACTCTGTTGGATACCAGGTGATATCGCCGGAGATACGAGAGCGACTTTGGCGATCGTCAACGTCCGTGAAGGCCGAGTCCTGCATGTGCAGATAATCGCCGCGCAGGCCGGCGGTCCACCCCTTGGTAAATCCCCAGATGACCTGGGAATAGATGCCCCAATCGTGAAAGGTCTCCGCGACAGGAAACGATTCATCGACCCCACGTCCGGCCTCAAAACGACGATACATGGCTTCGGTTTGCCATTTCACGAATGGGAAGCCGCCCTCGGCGCGAGGCGATTTCCATTTGTAGAGAAAATCGGCGCCGTAGATTTGCGTCCGCGAATTAGCCCCGGTTTCATTCGAGCCAAACGCCCCCGAGATGCCGGCGAGAATTGTCTGCGTGGGGCTGAGATCGATCGAATTCTCCCAGCGCGGAATATAGACAAAGTCCTGTAGGCCGCGCACTTCGCGATCGGTTGTCAGGCGACCGTAGAACACGCCGTCATCACCCGGATTGCGAAAGGAATAGCCAGTATTGCCGCGTCCATTCTGCACTCCGAAAAGAAACTGCGAATACCAGGAGACCGGCACTGTCCAGGAGACCTGCGCGCCGACGCCGCGCAGTCCGTCAGATCCGAGCAAACGACCGTGCACGAGCGGAGCATCTGCAAAATCCCAGGTGTGCGGGTGGGTCGGATTGATCCGGCCGAAAACAGCGAAGAACTGTCCGCCTTTGAGCTGCAAACCCCACGGCAATGAGGTCGTTTGCATGAAGGCCTCCTCGAGTTCGACATCGGTTTCGTTATCGTTATCGAGCTTCAGAACGATATTTGCGAAACCCTCGAAGTAAGGGTCGACCGCGCCGTCGAGCGCCAGTTCTGCATTGCGCAAATTGAAACCGCGCTGTTGCGGATCATGATCGCCGACCTCGAGATGATCTAGATCTCGCGCGCTCGAATAGGCAAGCGAGGCGACGGAGTCGAATGAAATGTTCATGTAGGTCTTGCCGCCGCCGGCTAGTGTGATCGGCGCCGTCAGGGAGCTGCCCGCACCGGTCGACGAAATCGTTTCGGCGGAAGCGGTGACGGAGGTGTCGGTCGTGGGGAATGGTTGAGCTGCCGTTGCAGGCGCGGACACGGCCGGAGGCGGCGCGGCCGTTTGTGGCGCAGCTGCGATGACCGATTCGTCGGTTGTCGGGAATTGCGGCGCCGCGGTAGCAGTCGGCGCAGCGGAGGCGTTGGGAACCGGACTCGGCGCGCTGCCTTCGTTCCCGGCGAGCGTGGCCGGCTCCGGATTCATTTTTTCCAGCGTTTCCTGCTGTGCTTTTACCTGCTCCTGCAGCGCCTTCACCGTCTCGGTCAGCGCCCGCACCTGCTGACGCAATACTTCAACCTCGTTAGGCGAGGCCGTTGGCGATGGCTCCTGCGCAAAAAGCGCCGATTGCGCGCAGAGCGTCGCGGTTACCAAAATTAGTTTCTTCAATTCGTTCTCTCATGGGAATCGATCCGGCGATGCTGCCAGATCACTTTCAATCAAACAGAGGCGTCCGGCCCGAGTTGGGTTCCAGCGTCAAACGGAACGCGCGAACGACGCTGCCCGCGCCAAGCGTGTGGTCAAACCCACTCGTTAGGGAGAACGGGCGGCGCGTGCTCGAGAAGTGCGAAGAAATGCTCTGGGGCGAGAGATTGATTAAGGACAACAGGCAGGGTTGCGAGAAGCGGCGCTGGTTCAGGCGGCGCAAAAACCGGCGGAACGGAAACCGACTCGCAATGCCCGGAAGCGAAAAGCGTAACAATGCAAAGATGGGTGGCGGCGGCGTCCGAATGCAGCTGCTCATGCAGGGCTGGTGAGGAACTCAGCAAAGCCGCGGCTCCGACCGTCAGCGCGAGGATCGTAGAAAGAAAACGACGGCCTAACGAAAAGAATCGCTCGTTCCAACAGGCTGCCATCGCGGGGGAGCATTCCGCATCGTTTCCTCAGTAGCAAGCACAAGATCGTTGAAGCATCACTTCAGATCGGTCGAGGCGATCGGAATGATTTGCGAGTGCCCTATATATTGGACGGTCACTGTGGAGGCGTCGCGTTTGAGCACAGGCAACTTCGTTCCCCGCGGAATCACCGCCTCGCCGTAGGGGATTTTTATTTTCACATCCTTCATGATCGTGGCGAACTGTTGCACTGACGCGCTCGGCGAAATTGCGGCCGGTGTTGGGGGAGACTTCGGCGACGGAGAACTCGTTGGTGAATTGGCCGGCGCGGCTGCGGCGGGTACGTCATCGAGAACCTCGATTTTCATGACCGGATGAATTTCCCACGCCGTCGATCGCCATGGTTGGTGATATTTGTTTGCAGCGATTCTTTCGATTGTTGTGCCAACGTCGGCCGAGCCATTGTGATCGTCGTCCCAAAGCAGGTATCCGGTCAGGCGAATTTTCCGCGCCGGATGTCCGGTTGACTCGTAGCTTAGATCCGGTGCGCGAATAAACGCGGCCAGCTCCTGCATTCGGATGTGATCGCGGTAGATGGCGTTTTGCGTCCGGGGAGTAATCTCGCAAATGATCGGCGTAGGATCGCCGATCTCGGGAGGGTGATCGCTTGGCTTGGCGAAAACCTCCAAGTGCCAATCGTGGATATCAATATTTCCGCAATTGGTGGATTCGGGTGGACCGGCGTAGGCGAGCACAAGGTATCCAGTCAGCGAGACGAGTTGCTGTTCCCGGCCGTCGAGTTCCGCTTTTTGGCCCGGGGACAACTCCTTCCGTCGTTTGCGTCTTGTTTCGGCGTCGAAGCTGGCGACCTCCGTCAGAAAACTCGCCGTGTCCATTGCCTTGACCGGTGCTCCCGCAGGATTGATCCAGGACCGATTCTTCAAACGATTGCGCTCCACGCCATCAGGAGTTCTGGCTGACCCTTCGAGCTTATCGAGACAATTCCATCCGGTCAGATCGAACTCCTTTAGCTCGCGATCTTCGGAGATCTTGGGCGGCTGCCCGAAGGCTTGTGCGAAGTTAAGAAACGCCAGGGCGAAGAGAGAACGCTGAAAAGACTTGGCCGATTTCGTTCTCATTTCAGCGTCTGCTCTATCGTGCTTCAGTCGCCCGACGATACCGTTCCCAGGATTGCCAGGCCCGTTCCCAATTTTCTTTCGCGGCCCAGGCTTCCGCTTCCAGAAAATGGAAATAAGCAGGAGCGCCCGGTCGGTCCGTAAAGTGGCGGACCGTCGTTAGGGCATCATCCGTTCGGCCGGCGCCAAACTGCGCACGGTAGAGCGCATACCCGTCCGCTACGTCACCAGGTTTCGCATACACTTTCTGTTCCAAGTCCGGAATGGAAACACCCACTGCCTCGGCTGGGAGCACGGGTGGAGTGGCATAACGCCTAACGACCCGCCAGGCTTCCGCGAAGTCGTTTTGGTTGGCATGATAACGCGCCACTTCTCGCCAGCCGAATTTGAGCCACTCGGGATGTGCTGCGACGGCTTGGTTTATGTCGTTGAGCCGGTCACGGCGCGCCCAGAGTAAGAAAAACCGCTCCGTTTGAGCGGGTGTGAACTGCGAGAGATTCGGATCGTTGCGGAAGAGTTCGCCCAGCGCGGTTGTGAACTGGGCTTCGTTTGCATCTTCCAGATAATTAAGCGTCAGATCTGGCCGGCCAATCGCGCTATCACGGAGCGATTCGTACACGGTCGTGTCGCGCTCTTTCGCCTCGGCCAGCATCTTGACGTAAAGTCCCGCCTCCGTCGCGCCGCGTCGTTGCAAGGCCTCGCGCCACGCTGTGATGGCAAGGGTTGGTTGCCAGCCAAGCCAAATTTTGCCTTCCTCGAATGGCAGTTGTGGGGAATTCGGTTCCAGAAAGCGAGCCCGCCGGAAATCTTCTACCGCACGGATGGGGGCGTCTCGCCGGCCGATGCGCGCGGCCGCGCGAAGAAAATAAAGTTCCCAGTCGAGCGGTGCCCATTCCAAGGCACGGTCGGTGAGTGAGATGGCTTCATCGAAACGATGGCCGCGATTGGCCGGAACAGCTCCGGCTTTGGCATTTTCCACCCCCACATATCCCGGAAGAGGAACGGCATTCCGCAATCCGAAAAACCAGCACCCGCAAATGATCGCCAGAAGCAATCCCACGCATCGAAAGAGAACTGGTGGCCATCGCTTTTGGGATCCAGCGGGGCCGGGACAAAATTGAGCGAGACCAAGCAACAGAGTTCCAGCGAGGAAAGTTCCCAAGCGATGACCCGAGACGTCGACGCAACCATGAAGCGCGAAGAGAAACGCGCCAACCAGCGCAGCATAACGCACTCGTTGATTGGTCCCCTCGTGTAGTGGACGGACCCGCCAGAAAAAAATAGCCACCGCGATTACGAGGAGGGCAACCGCCGTCCACCCCATCTCCGCCCAGACCCAAAGCCAATCGCTCTCCGGGTGCAGTGAGCGCGAGACCCGCTGGGAAGCTTCGCGAAAGAGCGCGAAGACGCCTTCGAAATTTCCGAGCCCAACACCGCACCACGGCGACGACCGGATCATCGTCCAGGCGTCGCGGAAAATCAGCCAGCGATAATCTGAATCGACCGCGCCTTCCGTTCCGAGACGCAGATGAAAACGCTCGATCGTTTCGCCGCCGAAGACCAGCAGTGTCGCCAATAGAAGAAGAAGGAGCGAAACGGCAATGGCAACCCCAGCGCCGCTCCACTTTCGGAATGCTAGCCGCGCAAGCCAGGCCGCGCTGCCGATAATCAGAATCAGAATTCCCGCTCGTGAGAAATCGCAGATGAGCGCAGCGACCAGAATTCCGAAACCAACCAGCCACAGAACCCAGCGTTTGTGACCACGTCGGAAATCATCCTGCAGGCAGCCAAGGACAACCACTGTCGAGATACCAAACAGGTCGCCTGTCTGATTACGGTTTGGAAACGGACCAAAGCCGAGAGGAGCATGCCAGAAAGGAAGAGCGCGTTGCGTTAGAAAAAGGAAAACGGAAAGCCCGGCGAGCGCGATCACGCCGGCGGCGAACAGGCGAGCGGCCATGCGCACATCTCGAAGATGGAGGTCGAGCGTGGTGACGTAGTAAATCCAGGCCAAGCCGGCAACGAGCACGACCAGGGAGTCAAGCGACAACCAGGGCTGCAAGCTAACGGTGCTCGGAAGGTTGAGGCCGAGATCATTCGTGAGAGCAGTGCGCCAACCCGGGATAAAAAACCAACGCGCCGGCAGGAAGGCGACGCAAGCCAGCGCTACGAAAAGGACCGCGATCGTGTTTAGAACCGGCCCCAGGGAAAAGCGTGGTGGTGCAACCATGAGGAGTAGGGCGAAACATCCGAGCGCGATCGCTTCACTCCAGCGCTGCGTGGCGCCCCCGAGAAAACAGGCTGCGACCGTCAGAACCGGCAAGGCGATTGCGACCCATCGAGCGGTGGTGGGCTGCGATATTCCGGACGAAGACGGATTTCGTGATTGCTTCAAAGTGTGGTTTGCGGTGAAATCAGATCCCCGAGCAGGTGGTGCACCCTGCATTTCGGCGGATGAGTGTCTATCTTGTCCGCCGACAAGTCGATGTTCGAGGCCATCTCAACGCAAGTTTGATTTTTCGTCAATCACCATGATGACCCAGCGCCGGCAAGGATTGTATCGCGTCTTCCTTCTTTGCCAGATTCTGATTACCGCCGCGCTCTTCTGGTTTGGTGTCTGGGTTTTGGTGACATTTTATTCGCCCGGGGCTGAGCTCACCTGGCGTCGCTATAGCATCTATTGCGCGATGCTCGTCATTGGTCTGCTCGGAGAATCGCTCAATCGTGAGGGTTCAAAACGCTATTTTCTTCAGGCCGAACTTCTGCGTCAGCATCGACTCGCGCTTCGGCAGACCTTCGCCAGCACCGGCGTCCTTGTCTTCTACCTCGTTGCGACCAAAGACGCCTTTATTTCGCGACTTTTCTTTTTCAACTTTCTCCCCTGGCTCTACATCGCGCTTCTCTTCTCCCACCATTTCCTGCCCGAATTCCTCGCGCGCGGAATGTTTCGCCGCGAAGAAAAAACTCTTCTCGTCGGATCAACCGCGAAGGCGGCCAGGTTGCGCCGTTGGCTGCGGCGCAAAGCTGAAATGGGTTTGCGGACAGTCGGTATCATTTGCGACGAGCCGATCGAGGAGACTCCGGATAAGATTCCAGTTCTCGGTGGCCTGGATCGGTTCCGCAGCGCGGTCCAGGAAAATGGCGTCACCCAGGTGATTCTGCTCGAGTTCCCGCAGTTGACGGACGAGAGCCGCGAACTGATCGCGACCTGCGACCTGCTTGGTGTGCGCCTTTTGATTGTGAGCGATCTGGAGGAAAAATTACGGCATCCCGTCACACAGTTCGAGGACGATGGCTTCCGTTTCATCGGCCTGCGCGAAGAGCCGCTGGAGAATCCGTTCAATCGCGGAGTAAAACGGACGATCGATTTCGCCTTCGCCGTCCCCGTCATGCTCCTCTTTTTCCCCCCGCTCGCCGTGATCGTCTGGCTGGCGCAACGTTTGCAATCGCCCGGCCCGCTTTTCCATAAGCAAACCCGCGCTGGCGTGCAAAATCGGCGTTTCGCAATCTGGAAATTCCGCACCATGCACCCGGAGAATACCGATCTCGCCCGCCAGGCGACGACCGAAGACGAACGCGTTTATCCGTTAGGCAAATGGTTCCGCAAGCTGAGCATCGATGAGATCCCGCAATTCTGGAATGTCCTCCGCGGCGACATGAGCGTGGTCGGCCCGCGGCCGCATTTGCTTGAGCACAACGAGCAGTTCGCCCAGTTGATGGCCAACTATCAGGTTCGGACTCTGGTCAAGCCTGGCATCACCGGGCTCGCCCAGGTGCGCGGGTTCCGCGGCGAAGCGCAGACCCGGGAAGACATCAAAAATCGCGTCGCTTGCGACATCGAATACCTTGAGAACTGGAACCTGACCCTGGAATGCGGGATCATCGCTCGCACGGTCGCGCAACTCATTGTGCCGCCCTCGTCGGCGTATTAGGGCCGCGCCACCCCGGTAGGGCGTTCGAAATTAGCCGGTGACGCAAGCCACCGGTTACGAAATGCAAAAGAGATTCGCCCCGGCAAGGGCGAAGGCCACTTCGACGCTCCTTCTACGCATACGAAGCAACATGGAATTGCAGCCTCGAAGGGTTCGGGTTCATCTCGGCTGGCCGGGCTGAAAATTTATGCAAAAAGATCTCGCGCAATTACAAATGGTTGTTTTGAATCGGCTTATGCATCTCTCCCAGCTCGCTGGTTTTCACGCGTCGCAGCAGCCCAGCATTACCTCACCACCATGAAAATACTACGTCACACCCGCAGAGCGTGGATTGCTCTCACGACAGCATTTCTCGCACTGACCTCGCAGGCTTTCGCAGCCGAGGCGATTCACACCGACGACGCCTACACCGACGCCGCCAAAGCCAACAACAATTACGGCGATGCGACGGCTTTGTCCGTGTCTGGGAGCGGCTCCAACTTGAAGCGGGCTTGGATTAAGTTTGATCTGCCGAGTGTCCTCCCGGCCGGCACAACCGCGAGTCAGGTGAGCAAAGCGGTCTTAAGCTTGTGGGTTAATAAAGTCACAACCGGCGGCCCCATTAATGTATACGTAGTGACAGGCACCCCGGCTTGGGTTGAAGGCACAGGCGCCTCGGGAAGCGGCATCACGAATGGAACGGCACCGGCCCTCGCCCCAACCCCTTTGATCAGTGGCTGGCAAATTCTCAAGGAAGGGAATTTTGCCGCAGTTGATATTACATCGCAGGTGAAGTCGTGGATCACGACGCCCGCAAGTAATCTCGGCATCGCGCTCACTCCAAACTTGTCTACGGTCAATGTCTCGTTTGATTCGAAGGAATCGACGACCACCAGTCATGGACCGCAATTGGAAATCCAATTGGTCAATCAGGGACCAGTCGGGCCCCAGGGACCTCAGGGATTGACTGGCCCAACTGGGCCGATTGGGCCCACTGGACCGCAGGGATCAGTTGGTGCCACGGGTCCGACAGGTCCAACTGGACCCGAAGGCCCAATAGGCGCTACCGGCGTTGCTGGCCCTCAAGGGCCAACCGGTGCCACCGGAGCGATAGGTCCTGTCGGTCCGGAAGGTCCGCGGGGGCTCACCGGTGCCGATGGATCCGCGGGGCCGCCAGGCCCCGAAGGGCCAGCAGGCGCGGTTGGCCCGGAAGGGCCTCAGGGAGATAGTTACTGGCAGGCCCAGGGCAGCACCATTTACTTCAATACTGGCTATCTTGGATTAGGCACCGCCACTCCCACTCATCTACTCGAAGTTGCTGGGGATGCGCAGATCAGCGGAAACCTTATAATTACCGGCGAGGGAAATAAGATTGTCATGCCAGTGCAAGGCGATCTTTCCATGGGGGAATTCACCGAACCGTGACCTCTTAGCCTATGCAGCGTCAATAACGCTCTTGCCACCCACCTCCTTCCCTAATGAACCTCGAGCCACGTCCCACCAGCTCGGCTGTCGGAAGTCACCGTCTCCTCCTTGCCTTGGCCTGCCTGGTACCGCTCTTAGCGCTGGCAGCGCCGCCAGGGTGGTGGGCCGATCGACAGGTACTCGACAGCAATGCGACAAAGAATGACTATGGTCCTGCTAATCAAGGCCAGCTCAAGAACATTGCCACCAGGGCGTATGAGGAGTTACAAACGAAACTCCCGGCCAGTACATGGAATTCACCCGAAGGTCAGGCCCTTACCGGGCTCGTCGCATCCTGGAACCCAACTCAGGGGAATAATTACACGCCGGTTAACCAGGGCCAGCTAAAGGCCGTAGCAAAGATCTTCTACGATGTCCTGATCCTTCAGGGTTACGCCACCGGATATCCTTGGACTGACACTACGGCTGACGATGCCAACTACGCCCCCGCTAACATCGGGCAGGTCAAAAACGTGTTTGCCTTCGACCTTGGCGGTAGTTCGATCGATTCCGACGGCAATGGCCTTGGAGACAGCTGGGAGATCACCTATTTCGGCCAGATCGGAGCCGATCCAAATGCTGACCCGGACGGTGACGGCCTAACAAATCTCCAGGAATACCAAAACAACACAAATCCGATCGATTACTTTAATGGTCAGGCTCCGAGTTTGACTAAAATTAGCGGCGATAACCAGGAAGGCGCTCCGGGTAGTTTCCTTCCGCTTCCATTTGTAGTTAAGGTGACGAATAGTACTGGGCAGGCGCTAAATAATGCCCCGGTCACGTTTGCGGTCGTTGACGGCGGCGGCTTGCTCGCCGCCAGCTCAGGCGGAGCCACTGCTACTTTCTTGCAAACCCGAACTGACAGCGCTGGCCTTGTCACCGCCTTCTATCTTCAGGCATCCAATGTCGGAGTTACCAGTCATATTGCCGCCATCGCTGCGGCTACACAGGTCACTTTCGTTGCCAGCAACGGTCAACCTCAAGGCCTTACGATTGTGCCTGGCGACATCAACGCGACCGTGAACGCCGGCGCAAACTCGTTGGTTCCCCTTACTCTGACAAACAACACTTCCGACCCGATTTCGTATACAGTTCGGTTAGACGGCGACAAGGTTGATGCCCTCAGTTACGCAGATTCTGACCAACTGGGGGGTCCTGTTTTTGTCTGGAACGATATTAGTGCCACTGGGACGCGCTTGGATGCGATTTCGGACGCCGACGACGACAGCGAAGCGGTTGATCTTAGCTTCGCCTTTCCTTATTTCGGCAGCACTTATTCGAATGTCTTCGTTAATTCCAATGGATTCGTCACTCTTGGCTCAAGCGGAGGCGATTACATTTACTACCGGCTGCCTGACCCGAATGCACCTGCCAATGAAATAGCGGCCTTCCACACCGATTTGTATCTGGATGAGAACGGTGGCGGTTCAGGCGATGTCTACTTCCGCGATTTCGGTGATCGCGCCATCATTCAGTTCAATCTTGCGGCGCGCCTTGCTCAAGATGGTTTCTCGACGTTCCAAATCGTGTTGAACGCGGACGGAACGATCCTCTTCTATTACTTGGACATGAGCGGCACGCTCGACGACTGCGTAGTCGGTTTGCAAAATGAGACCAAAGACAAAGGCCTGACCGTCGCCTACCAGCAACATTACCTTAAGAATAATCTCGCCGTCAGGTTGGTTGATTCCACAAGGTGGCTAAGCGTTTCACCGACCAGCGGCACTTTGGCTGCCGGTGGAAACACGACGCTTGACGTGGTGCTTGATGCCCGATCACTCGTAAGCGGCAGTTACAATGGCGCAGTTACGATCAGCGCGGATTCATTTCCCGATGTGAGCGTGACGGTTCCGGTTGCGATGAATATTAATGCCGGACCGGAGGTAAGCATAACCTCACCGGGAGAAGGATGGCTGTTTACCGAAGCAAGCGACATCACATTGCAGGCCAGCGCACTGGATCAGGATGGTGTGAGCAAGGTGGAGTTCTACGACGGCGCGGTAAAGCTCGGCGACGTAGCAAGCGCGCCTTATAGTTTTCAATGGCAAAACTTACCTCGTGGCACACGAGCCATCACGGCGCTTGCGGTGGATAATCTTGGGGCGGTGCGTCGATCGTCGCCAGTTCATCTAGAGGTACAGGCGGACACCGACCACGACGGAATCGGTGATGAGTGGGAGATGTCTTACTTTGGGAGCCTGGAGGAGAGCGCTGAGGGAGATTTTGATCACGACGGACTAACCAATGCAGAGGAATGGAACCTGCGGGTCAATCCGATCCTAGCCGACACTGATGGAGATGGCGTTTCCGATGGTGACGAGGTACACGAGCATCACACCGATCCGAACCAGACTGACAGCGATGGCGATGGCCTATCCGACGATTGGGAAATTAACTACGGCCTTGATCCGCTGCATGACGACAGTCAGGTCGACGCCGATAACGACGGCCTGACGAATGCCGAAGAACTGAGCCTTGGCACCGTCCCAAATAATCCTGACACTGATGGCGACGGCGTGTTGGATGGCACGGATGGCTGGCCCTTGCATCCACAGCTGGCGCCCGCTCGCCTCCCGGCAGTGAAATACGCCGTGATCGATCTTGGCGAAGGATTTGCTGCGGCTTTGAACAATCATGGCGATGTGATTGGGACAAATGGCCAGACACCCTCTGAGGCGATGTTATGGAAGATCGGACAGTCGCCCGTCGCGCTCGGATTCTTAACCGACGATGCGTCTGCGTATCGAGTGAGCGCGGCGAGCGCTATCAATGACGATGGCATCGTGGTTGGCCGCGCCAGTTATTCTTGGGATCCCGTCGTGGGAACGGACTACCCGGACCCCCCTATTTACAATCAGCTCCTGACGCGGTTCGACAACACTCCAGAGCATAACCTGTGGTGGGATACCCATGCTTTCCGATGGAGCGGTGGTGTGATGACCGACTTGAATGATCTGAGCTATGGCCATCACGGAGATGGAACGACGCCGGACACTAGCAATAAAGCTTCAAGCGCGGCCGCCAGTATTAACCAAGGAGGCCTCATCGTGGGCGGCTCCGATAGCTCCTTAGAGGTGAATAGTGGCTTCTATTGGGAAATCTCGTCCGATGTCGAGCACGCAGTGCGTTTCGATGGCGGCGTTCCGGTAGATCTCGGCCTCGCTCCGCCGGCCGAGGGCGACACTGCAACGGCGTATGCCATCAATGACTCGGGATCGATCATAGGGGTTCAATCCAGTACAGACTCGGATGGGGGGTATTTCTTTGCTGGCGGGCAGATTGCAACTCTCCCATTTGGCCCCACTGGACTAAATAACCTGGACCAAGTAGTCGGAACCATAAGGCAAGGCAGTCGTTTCTTGGCCAGCATGTGGGTGAACCAGCCCCTCCTGCCGGGGGCTGATCGGCTCCTCGATCTGGACGCCATCGCCAGAAATTCCGGTTTCACGGGATCATCATTTGCGTCTAAGATTGGCGATCGGGTGGAAATTCTGGGGGAAGCGACTCCGCCGGGCTCCTCCCAAAGTGCCGCAGCCATTTGGCGAAATGGCCAGATTTTCCGCCTGGACGATCTCGTCGACGATCCAGCTTGGACCATCACGACCGCAGCCATCAACGCCAACGGCATGATCGCCGCCAACGGCTTTAATAACGTCAGCCCCAATGGGGACCGGGCCCTACTCTTGCTCCCTGTAGAGCTCATGGTGGATGGAAACCGGGATGGCGAGATGTCGTTTGACGACGCCGCAGTGCATGACCGGGATGCCACGACTGAGGTGAAGCCGTATCGGTTCTGGTTGAATAACGATCACGACGAGGAGCGCAGCGTTGATAACGATGACCGCGAGCAAGATGATTACGACGAATCTCCAGATTTCAACAATCAAGGCCTATTGTGTGAACGTGATCTAGAAGACTGGTCGCGCCTTTGGATCAACTTCAAAGGGATCGTCGATTTGGTCAAAGAACCAGGGGTAACTCTGGAACTCGCTTGGAAACCGCTTGACGGCGGAATCTCTTGGCCAGCCGCCGACGGGAATCCCGGGATCAAGGTGATGTTACATGACATACTAGCCGGAGCGGGGAGTGCCGAGGCGGCTTACGTGACGGACAGAGACAAGGCGAGCGCTCAGGTCCAGGGCATTTGGGGAGGATTCATCCGACCGGTGAGTACCAATGGTGGCTACACCTTGACCAATGACTGGTTACAAATGGTTACAGAAGAACAACCATACTTGAATCTCCTGTTCGAGGGGTGGACTGCCGGTAGAGGACAACTTGTGCTTAACATCAAGAAAGATGGTCAAACAATTGGAGAGTACCCGCCGGTTTATATTGAGTTAAAAGACGTGAAGGATATGTACGAACGTTACACCGTAGGTGATGTAATTGAAGCGGGAGTTAACTATAGCGCTCCCTGGCCGACATCGCACGCGACAAAGGTAGCAGCGTCCGCCTTTGTTGCACCTACTGATGAAACGAAAGACTATATTTTGTATGTGCATGGATGGAATATGTCTCCTTTCGATAAGGACAACTACGGAGACACTTCCTTTAAGCGATTGTGGTGGCAGGGATATAAAGGTCGATTCGGATGTTTCAGATGGCCTACATTTTGGTTTGCGGACGGTGAAAAGGGATCTTGGTTGGGAGAAGGTTCAGTCCGAATACCCGGAACCGACATTTTCATACCCAATCCCAAGCATTTCGACGCTAGTGAACACCGGGCTTGGGCTTCCTCACTCGGGTTGCTCGATTTATGTAACCAACTGAACGGCCAAGGTTTTTCCGGAAAGCTTCGACTTATCGCCCATAGTATGGGGAACGTGGTTGTGGGTGAAGCACTTCGACGCGCACAGAGCGGCCAGGTAATCCACACATATATTGCGTCGCAGGCTGCGCTCTCTGCACATTGTTATGACTCAACTACGCAGGATATGGAATTTTACATTGGGTTTGGGCCAGATACGCCCGACGCTTACGCTCACTATTTCGACTCAAACGCAACGAGTTATATGCACGCTGACGTAATGGCTGGAAAAGCCGGGCGCTACTTCAATTATTTGAACGAAGATGACTATGCATTGAACGGAGTTCATTGGCAGTTAGATCAGCAGTTCAAACCTGACGATGGATATCACTACGATCAGAGTCCCAATGGAACCGGTAGCTTCGATTGGTTTTATCGTCTGCTCACACAGCTTCGTCTTGTAGATGATCGATATGAGATATTTTCGTGGGCAGCAGAATCTCGCTCGCTCGCTCTTGGCGCTCAAGTAACTCAAGGGGTGATGAGCCAGAGCCTCAGTCTGAAGTCAGCGCCCTTTGGTTTCGGCAATCAACACAAGTTCCATAGCGGACAGTTTCGTGGAATGAACATGGAGCGGCGTCACTACTGGGAAAGGCTGCTCATCGACTGTGGTTTAAAGGAGCCGCAATGAAGTACCGAAAGATGTGGATCGCCGGGCTGGCCCTCGTTGTGGTGATTGTTGTCGCGCGATGGTTGGTATTTCCCATGAAGCCATTTTCCATTGTGCCCGCCTTGCCAGCAACACCTCGTAACGACACCGTGGTCGCTGTGCCCGCGCCGCCTACGACATATTCGCCAGAGGGAACGCAGAAGATTGAGCAAGAAGAGAAAAAGCGCTCGATATTCCGTGCGATCGAAAGCGCGAATATGCCAATTAGCTTTTGGGGTCAGGTTGTCGATCAGGGGGGCGATCCGGTTCCGGGCGTTTCCATCAGATACAGCTACAGTGTTGAACGAGGAAATACGCTTGGGGTGCCATGGTCCGATACCAAAGTATTTAAAGGAGAAATAACCTCTACACCTAATGGAATTTTCGCGATTACAGGCCTAAGAGGAAGTTCGATGACTATCGAGTCATTGCAAAAGGAGGGCTTTCAGCACAATCCGAGAGGAGCGATGGTGTTTAACTACTTTGGGCATACAGCGAGCGGAAAGTTCGTCGCTGACCAGAACAACCCGGTTCACTTCGTCATGGTGAACAAAGCGACCGTTGAGCCGTTGGTCACTTACGGAGGGAGCTTCGGTAAGACCATGCGTTTGCCTGGGGACGGAACGTCGGTGAGGTGGAACGTCTGGAAAGGGCAGCCTGACTCTAATGGAGAGCTACAGCTAACGCTAAAGCGCGAGCCAGCGGTTATCACTCGCGTAGGGCAGCCGGTAACTTGGTCAGCAAAGGTCGAGGTTATTGGCGGTGGAATCGTTGAGGCCTCACCCGACGAATTGCTCTATCGGGCGCCTGCGGAAGGATATGTTCCGGTGGTCGATTACCCCAAGGCAGAGCAAAAGGGCGGTGTGCCAGCTCGGAGCTTTTATGTCAGAACCGCGAACGGAAAGTATGGTCGCATCGAGCTGGACCTTTATGTAGGGGACGAAGGCCCGACAGCGCGTTGTTTGATCAAGGCTTACATGAACCCGAGTGGCTCGAGGATTCTGGAGGGTGGAAACCCGATGCAAGCATTGTCGCGGTGAGCTGGAGTTCAAGCGTCGCACCGGCTTGAGAATTTGAAATGGCTGGGAAAGCGCGCGTGGGAAGGCCACAAGGAAGAAGCCTCGGCCCCTTGCCAGATCGACTGCGCAGCGGCCGGATCTAGGCAGAAACAATTAAGATCGAATCCTGAGGTTGATTGTAGTATCGATGGTCCGATTGCGCTGAGCGTCGGAGCCAGCCAGATCCCGCAAGCCGAATGGCGTTATCCACAGGCGCGGCTTGATCGGATCGTTTTGCAGCTTGGGATTGTGACAGGCAGTTCGGCGACCGCCACCGGCGGCGATCGCGAAAAGGCGATCAAGGTGCGTAACGCAGCGATGGAAAGGGCAAAGACAACCCTCGGGCGCGTGCGCTTCCATTATTGCTCGGCCAGCCGTGACGCAGATAAGACGCCAGAGTTAGCCAAGCTGGATTTTCAGCCCCGGCGGATGCCCGGCAAGACAGAAAAGAAGCCCGCGACAAATCAGGCGGCCACCCCGGCCACCGCCAAAGCGTAGTCAAATCGCCACCAAAAGGTATTAGAACAAAACCGTGGAGGAATTGCTGCCTCCACGGTTTTGTGTTCGGTTCACGCAGCTCTCGACGAGGGCCGGTAGGGGATGCGTTAGAGCCTGACCCTCGAATCCAAAACCGATGTTCAGAAAAGCTTGACGACTCTCCGACAGGAATCGAACCTATATCTCCGCCTTAGTTACCGCTGGCACGGTGCGACGGCATTCTCTCCGTTAAACTACGAAGGTCGTTGCTACGTTATAAGGGTGCGCAATTTATCCGGCAACCGCAATTTTTAGATCCTCGATTTTAGGCGCACAAAACCGCAAAAGGCTGGTCTGTCTGCCGAGCTTCTGACCGCTTTTCGACCGATGGAGCCAGAAGGGGTCTGATCTTACTATCGACAGTCGCGGGCGCGTTGGCGGCGTTTGCAACTCGGAACTCCGCCGAAGCTGGGTGAACCTTCCACTAACCGTTGCGGTGCATGGCGTTTTGTCGCGCTGAAATCCGCGCCGGAGCGCGGTCGGATGCTGTGAAGCAACGAATTACAGATTGACACCGGAACAGGCGCGTGGTCAGGATTGCAATCGAATAGCCTGATCAGAGGTGGGCATAAATTAGCCGTCGGCAAAACTCGGATCAACGCGGGATCAGCTAACCCATCTTACCTAATTAACACAGAAGGATTACCCTTATGTTTCCACCTAAACGCAATCCCATTTCCAGCAGACTTATCAGTGCGTGCATCGCATTGTATACGGTCGCCGCTGGCGTCACTCTCACATCCAGTTCGTTCGCCGCTCCCGGCGATCTCTACGTGACGGACTTGGCCACCGGCTCGATCATCGTTTACACTCCGGACGGAACGCGCACCACCTTTGATAACGGATTGACGAGCCCGCAAGGTATTTGCTTCGATCAAGCCAGGAATCTTTATGTGGCGGACGCGGGCGATGGCACTTCCGGTGCCGGGACGATCTTTAAGTACGACGTCAATATAGGAGGCAGCAGTAAGACCGCTTTCAGAACCGGCTTGAGTAACCCGCAGGGGTTGGCCCGGGATGGTTCGGACATTCTCGTTTCAGAAAAAGGTGCTAGTCGCGTAATTCGAGTGCCCCTAGACGGACGGCCCCCGACAGTCTTTCAAATTATCAACGCTCCTTTGGGTTTGGACTCTCGCGGAATAAATGATGGAAGCGGACTTTATCGGTATATCGCGAACGGGTCGAGCGTCCTTAAGAAGGCGCCAGACGGAACACTCACCAACTTTGATTTTTCAGCTAACCCCAGTCGCGCAGTAACCTTGGACCTGACGGGCAACGCATACGTCTCCACTGATACCGGTTCGATTATCGAGATCATTGCCAGCAACGCAACAACCAAGAACTTTACCAGTGGCCTCACTCTTCCCACGGGGATGGATTTTCGGCCGGCCAAGTTCAACGGCGATTTTGATCGGCTGAGCTTCCTGTATGTCGCCGATACTATGGCGGGCACGATCTTTAAATTCTCGCAAAGTGGGACGAAAACAACTTTCGTGACCGGGGCAGGAATGCCTAATTACATGGCTTTCGAAGTCGCAGGCGCGCCGGTTGTTGTCACTGGGATGGCCTCGAATATTACCAACACGACTGCGACATTAACTGGCACAGTCAATCCGGAGGGTAATCCCACCACCTATCATTTCGAGTACGGCTTAACGACCGCCTACGGGAGCAACACCACGACGACTAGTGCGGGGAACGGATTTGTTGCAGTACCAGTCAGCGCGACGATAAACGGCCTAACGCCGGGAACGCTTTATCACTTCCGCCTCACTGCCACGAATGGTAACGGAACAGTTAATGGAGCAGACGTGACCTTTACGACTTCATCGACGTCGACGACCTATACAGTGACTGTCGGTTCCGGCGGTCAGCTCGTGTTTAGTCCAGCCACGGAAGCCATTCATGTGGGCGACACTGTCCAATGGACTTGGAGCTCCAGCGGTCACAGCACTACCTCTGGTTCATGCGTGGGTGCGACGTGTACACCTGACGGAGAGTGGGACTCTGGATTACTTAATTTGGGCGCGACCTTCTCGCATACCTTTTCTACCGCGGGATCGTTTCCCTACTTTTGTGCTCCGCACGGTCCCTGCTGTGGAATGCGGGGGACGATAACCGTGTCGGCGAGCCAGTAGAATCTTGTCTTACTTCGACACTCGCGAGCGGCTGGTAAGGTTGCGACTCCGACCCCGCCATCGTTTCGTCGTTCAAAGGCGCGCTGTTGCTAATTCACTGTCAGCGTCGCACTATTGCTCGTCACGGCCCCAAGGCTGTTCGTTACAAGGACACAATATACGGTCCCGTCATCCGCTAATGTGGTTGGGGGCGTGCTGTAGAACGGTTTGATTGCCCCAGCGATGTCCTGGCCATTCTTGCGCCATTGAAAAAGCAAAGGCGCTGTCCCGGTGGCGTGAACAGAAAACTTTGCTGTCTGGCCTGCTTTTACGGTGGTATCGCTAGGCTGAATCGTGATGGCGGGCGGCAGCTTAACAGTCAGGGTGGCGCTATCGCTCGTCACGCTGCCACCGCCATTGCTGACAACCACCGAAAAGAGCGTCCCGTTATCCAATCGCGTGGCCGGTGGCGTAGTGTACGATGGTTTGGTTGCTCCGGTAATGTTGCTGGCGTTTTTGCGCCACTGGTAGTTCAAGGGAGCCGCGCCGGTCGCCGTGACACTAAACCTGGCAGTCTGGCCAAGGCCAACCGTCTTACTGGCGGGCTGACTGGTTATAGACGGCGGTATGGGTGTAGGGGTAGGTGTTGGTGTCGGTTGAGCGGCGTTGACCACATAAGAAAGGTGAATTGTGCCGTACTGATCAGCAGTCTGCAGCGTCAATCGATCCGGGTTCTGTGAAACCGTTACCAGGCCGAACCCGGCGCATGAATCATCGTAGTATCCCTCGCTCCAATCACCAGGAAATCCGCTTGTCGCGCAGTAACCGGCGCGAGACGCGTTGGCCTGTGGAGCACACATTTCTGGAAAACCAGCCTGGGTGCCGTTGTCGATCGAGGCCTGATGCAGGTCGCCCGAAATGATGACGATGTTATGAATATTATTCGAGTTGATAAACTCTTTGAGCGCCATCCACTCGGTTTGATAGCCACCCCAGGCGTCAGGAATTTTCGTTGATGGGTTTGCCAGGACAGAGCTAAAGATGATTTTCCAGACCGCAGTCGAGGCGAGAAGGCCATCCTTCAACCACTGGAGTTGTCCGGGAGCGCCGAGCGCATTGCCGTCCAGCATACTCTTGTCAGCATTGTCCGGATCGTTCTCCGGATCTCTCTGACTGCGGCAATCAAGCACGAACAAGTCAGCCTGGGCATAACTGAATTTCTGCCAGATGCCGGGACTGACCGACGGCAGCGTGTAAGTCGGAATGTTTTCCTGAAAAGCCTGCTGCGACAGGTCCCAATCGGGATAATTTTTATCCAGATTGTTCAGCCCGGCGTCATGGTCATCCCATTGATGAATGATTGGAAACTGGCGCAGAATAAGTGGCACAAAATCCGACATGAAAGGCGTGTTGGGATCATAAAGGTCATGAAACATGGTTCGCTTCGCGGCCAGGGTAACGGGATTCCTGTGGTCGAAATCCCCACCGATGAAAACGAAGGCCGGAACGAGAGCGGCTGCGCTCCCGAATGTTTGAACCGATTCATGAAGGCTGGGAATCGTGAGAAAATCTGAGAGAACGACAAACTTGAAGTCTCTGGCTGACCCGGGTGGGGGAAAAACCGTGAAGCTAGGATAGGGCGGCGCGTCCAGCTGCGGAATTCCGTCGACCAGGACATTGAGGTAATAGGTTGTTTCAGGTGTTAGATTAGCCAGCGGAATGGTTTTGGTGAAGTCACTCGTTATAGTCGTAGTGAAAGTGTCCGACACTTGGTAGGCGACAAGAGTTGGGTCGGTGCCATAGCAAACTGCAACTGTGGCCGACTGATTGGTGCGGAGGAATACCTTTGCCTCAGAGGCAGTCACACCTCCCACAACAGGTCCGTGCGTCAGGACCTGGCCTGAGGCTAGTCCAAAGCTCAGGAGTTGAGTTAGCATCGCTATAACACTGACGCAAAGCCGGCTTCTGATAAGACAGGATGTTTCGGCCGCGGTTCGTCGCTTCGCCGCATCCGATCGGGCACGATTTACGGTGGCAGTGGCTCCGCACTGTTGCGGTGAATTCTCTTCGTAGTCTACATTGCCCGGGACCCTAACGGCCCAAAAGCGCGGAGCACGCCGGATCAGCAAACAACGAGGGAAACCGTGGGACGTGAATTGAAGAAGGCTGCTGGAGGAGGGAACTTGGTGACGTTTCATCTTGGACTTGCTTTCTGGGTTGTTCGTCAGGATTGGACCGACGTGTCTTCACTCCTTTCAAAAGAGAACAACCCGCGGAATTGCAAAAAAAGTGAGAAAAACCTGCTCAAGCGACGGAATGGTTCGCTCGGGGTAACTATCGAGTTGTCCCTGGCTGGGTCGCGTCAGTGTTTGAGAACCGGCTCGGATCTTCACATGCGACATTAGGGTGCGGCCAGAAGGCGTTTGATCTTACTATTGAGGGTCGCGAGCCGGCTGGCGACAGTCGGGGCGTGATAGCGTCTTTCGAAAAACCAATCAGGAACTCCTGCCGCAACGTCGATTATTCAGACGCGACTCCATACCACCTCCGATTTTTTCTTGTCTTTCTGGCTCCAGCGGCGGTACAACGAGTGAATGTCAACCCAGACTTCGCTACGCCCTCCCTTTGGATCTCTCGAATCCGCTCAGCGCTTGAGCTTCGAATCACCCAGCGCCACCGCGCTATGTGCAATACTGGTCGTTGTCGCCACGGTTACCCTGCGGCCTGCGGTCTCGGTTGCTCAGGTTCCGCGGGGCGTGTTCTCCATGGGGCAGACCGGCGGAAGGCCCAGTGATAATGTTTTGGAAAACCCAGACGTAACAGGAGTGACAATCCGTTGGAATTGGGCCGACATTGAGAGGACCGAGGGCAATTTCTTCTGGGACGACCTGGATGGCGTGATCCAACTTGCCACCGATGCGGACAAAAAGGTTTTGTTGCGGATCAGCACGCAGGCGGGCAAGCCCGATTGGGTGACGCAGGCAGTAGCAGACGCAGGCGGCAGCTTCTTTACCTTCGACGACAATGGGGTCACTACCACCATTCCGGTTTTCTGGGATCCAACGTTTCTAAAGAAAAAAACGAATATGATCGCCGCTCTAGGCGCTCATTATGCAAGCAACCTAACAATAGCGATCGTCTCTGCCAGCTTTGCCAATGCGACGAGCGAAGATTGGAATGTTCCCCACTCGCCCTACGATCTGGTTCAGGAGTGGCTCGACTTGGGATACACCCCAAAGAACCTGGAAGATGCAGGGGAGCAGATCATCAACGCGACCATGACCGCTTTCCCGACGCAGTATGTCAGCCTCGCTATAAATGGAAGTGGGCCCGACCTGGACAAAGACTTTTGCGACACCCTCAAAAACACCTGTGTGGCGGCAACTGCTGTCGATTATGCCAACACGACGTGGCCTGGTCGATTGGTCGTCCAGATTGACAGTCTTTCAGCTTGTAATCCGCCAACGCCTGGGCCGGATGATAGGGCCTGGAACCTTCTGTGGAATAGCCAACCCAATGTTGCCGCACAAATGGTCGATAACGTTTATGACGAGCCCAATTATCGGGCCAACTGCGGTAGCCCGGGCCTCGACACCGCGATTCTCATGGGTTGCGTAACCCAGGGCTCCCTTTACGGAGTCGAGTACGTCGAGATTTACGAGACGGATGTCAGGCATCTACCTGTGGCTATTACCTACACACACAATTTGCTCCGTCTCGCGCGCTGGATACCTCCAGGGCCGATTCCGCCCGCGCGGTCGCCGTGATTCCGAGGCCGTTCAGCGCGACTCGCCGAGTCGATTGTCCGGCCGAGTAGGGACCCGAGGGGAACCGATCGGGGTCAGAGCTAAACATTCGACCTTGATATTGCCGGTCACTGCACCGTGAGAGTCAGGTCATTGCCGGCGCCGCCTTCGTAAGTCATGGCCAGCGAGTTTGGAATTGACAATCGCCCGCCGGCTTCTCAGGATCGATGCACATAGCCGGTCTGCTGATAACCCTGTCGTTATCGTGCCGCTGAAACCTAATCAATCGACAGTCCCACGTATGCCAAGAACTTTACTGCGCCAGAGGTTGACACCGTTCCTACTGATGCTTGTTACCGGGGCAACAGCCGCTGCTGGCAGTGCCACTTGGAACCTGAATCCCACGAGCGGGGATTGGAACATCGCGGCTAATTGGACACCAGCGACCGTTCCGAACGGACCGACCGATACCGCGACCTTTGATAATTCGAATATTACCGACATTTCTCTTTCCGATAAATTCGAGGTTGCCAGCCTCATTTTCACACCCGTGGCGAGCGCCTTCACGATCACTACAACTGAAAACATGACAATCAGTGGTCCAGGTATCGTGAACAATTCAGCGGTCCCGCAGAATTTCATCGCCACCAGCCAGCCAGGCGCGAGCACCGGCGGATATTTCCATTTCTACGGCAGTGCGACTGCGGGAAATGTCACATTTACCCATCACGATGATCCTCCTCCCGAGTCAGGAGGCGCCGGTGGCACAATATTCCATGACACGTCGAGTGCGGGCACTGCCACCTTCATTAATGAAGCCGGTGACTCTGGCGGCGGTATGAACTTTCGGGACGCGTCCACGGCCGATCATGCGACCTTTATCATGGAAGGTGCATCCATCAGCGGGGGAACGAGTCCGGGCTATGTGTTTTTCTTCGGCACATCTACGGCTGCGAATGGCACCTTTAACGTGCTTGGCGCAACTTATTCAAATGGGGGTGGGTCAGCGACACAGTTCTATGACACCAGCACGGCGGGCGACGCCATCCTCACGGCTCAGGCCGGCACGGTTCGCGGTGCAGACGGCGGTCAAATATACTTTAGCGCAAGGTCCACAGCTGGAAATGCCGTCATGATCGCCGAGGGCGGCTTAACTGAAGCTCATGGCGGCACGATCACCTTCGACGACGAATCCAGCGGTGGTACGGCGCGGATCGAAGTCTTCGGTAATGGTACTCTGGACATCAGCAATCGTGACCTGCCCAGCGTGTCCATTGGATCTCTCGAGGGTGACGGCCGCGTCTTGCTCGGTGCGCACAATTTGACAGCAGGCAAGAATAACCTCAGCACGACATTTTCGGGCACCATGCGCGATGGGGGAAGTGGCGGCGGGAAGCGCGGCTCGCTTACTAAGACAGGAACTGGTAATCTGACTTTAACGGGCGCCAATACTTATACGGGGGGCACGACCGTAGGCGGTGGAATTCTGTTGGCAAACAATGCAAATGGCTCGGGGACCGGGAAAGGACCTGTGTGGGTTACAGCGGGAACATTTGGCGGCGGTGGCACAATCAGCGGAGCAGTGACTGTTGGAACCGGAAGCGGACCCGGCGCCTTTCTGGGACCCGGCGCGATCGGTGTTATTCCTGGCACGCTAACAATCCAGAAAACGCTGACGCTCATGGCGGACGCCACCTACAAGGTTACGCTGAATAGCACTAGTGTCACCGCCGATGAGGTTAGCGCCAACGGAGTCGGAATTCGAGGCGCACAGATCCTGTTGGATGATCGTGCTACAAACGTGCTCCAACCGGGGACCGTCTTCACCGTCATCGACAACACCGCAGCGACGCCAATCGCAGGCACTTTCGCGAACCTGGCCGACGGTGCCACAGTTGTAATCGGCAACAACACCTTCCAAGCCAACTACGAGGGCGGCGACGGCAATGATTTGACGCTAACGGTCGTGCCGTAGGCAGATGCCCAACCCAGATAAGAATCGAAATATGAAAGCCATCAGTACAGCTATCCTCTTCCTTTCCTTTGCACTCGCTAGCGCCGTAAGTGGCCTTTTTCTCCCATTGGCTGTGGCAGAGCGATCCGACAAACCTGATCTTATCCAAACCTTCCCGGCCGGGGATTCACCGAATAATCTTGCGTTCGATGGGGCAAATATCTGGGTAACCAATTCGGGGGGTAGCACCGTGACCAAACTCCGGGCCAGCGATGGCGCCCCTCAAGGCACATTCACCGTCGGGGACGATCCGAAGGCGCTCGCGTTTGATGGCGAAAACATCTGGGTGACCTGTGAGGGCCTACATGACCTCGCTAAGCTTCGCGCGAGCGACGGCACTATGCTCGATAGTTTCAGAATCCCCTTTAACCCTTATGGACTTGCCTGGGATGGCGCCAATATTTGGGTCTCCGATGAGGTCGCCAATACGGTAACAAAGGTGCAGGGCAGCGATGGCCGGATCCTTGGGACCTTCCCGGTCGGGCTCGGATCCAAAAAAGGAGTTCTCTTCGACGGAAACAATATTTGGGTTGCTAATTATGAGGATTGGTCGGTTAGCAAATTGCAGCCCAGCGACGGGACCGTGCTCGATACTATCCCGGTTGGACAGCGTCCTTTCGGTCTGGCCTTCGATGGCAAGAAGGTGTGGGTCTCCAATTCTTCGAGCGATAGTGTCACGGCGATTCGGGTTAGCGACGACAAGGTGTTCAAATCGGAGTTTGTTGGAGACTCGCCCCATGGGATTGCGTTCGACGGCGCAAAGATCTGGGTCGCCGTCTCTGAAGACAATACTCTTGTTGGGCTGGGCGCGCGCCGCGGCGCTAATGCACGCACTTTCGACGTCGGAGCATATCCGTTCGGTGTTTTGTTCGACGGCACAAGCATCTGGGTTGCAAATGCTTTAGATGACACAGTGACTAAGATTACCCGCGCTCAGCCATAGCCTGCGGCCCCTGCAGCGAGGTGCGACGGTCAAAGCCAGGGGGAGGAGAACCTCGGTCAATCCGAAGATTGAACATTGATATTGCCGTTCACTGGGCCGTGAGGGCCAGGTCGTTGCCAGTGCCGCCCTTTGTAACACAGTTTCGACAGTCGTCGTTCTGCTGCGAATTGGCGATTGTGCTTGTAAAGTGCCGTGCTCCACTCGCCCTATGACAGGTGAGCTGGGATGGCTATTTTTCATTGATGGTGCCGAGGACAGAAGTGGCAAGAGATATGAACAACAAACAACTAGCGCAACGATGGTTTGAAGAGATTTGGAACAGGAAAAATCCGGCGGATCGAATAGGAAGGCGCGACCTACCATTTGCTCAGTGAGTGGGACCGGCGGCTTTTGAGGTAGCGTTGCGAATCTCCTTCGGACGGCAACGAACTTTTAGCAGTGAGGAGCGACCCCTTCAGGATGCCCGCTACTGAACACGAGCAATGAAACCGTGGCGCGCGACCAGGTCCTGGTACTCGCCGCAAACAAGCCCCCGATTGTTGATTCCCGTAAGCCGAGTGCTAACCGCCTGAGGATAGTCGAACGAGAGAAAAGTGGTCGGCGGCTTGAAGAGAAAACCGTGGTCGATTGAGTTGCTGTCGTAATATCGGCCTACCAACCACCCGCGGTCATTCATCCCTGAAACGATGGTCCCGAGAGATCCTAACGCACCGGGAAAGTCTATCGGGTATATCAGGTCGCCCGATGCCTTGCGGAAAAACCCATGATTAGTAGTTTCGGTTCCTATCCGATAATTCCCGGCGACCTCATCCAGATTGTTGATCGAGTTGGCATTGGTGAACGCGGCGCCCGGCACGGTGAAAAGGCTCAGATTTCCGCTGACGTCGACATAGCCACTGCTGCCGCTGGAATCATTTTCAAAGGTGCCAGTGAAGTCGCCCAAATCATTCAGGGCCACTACGGCAGTGTAAATGGCACCTTCGATATCGAACTGAGTGAACACCCCCTGCGAGATGAAATAACCGTGAACCGTGACGCCGTCTGGTTCATAGAAAAATCCGCAGATGGTGCGCGAATCGTTGATATCGTCCGCTCCTGTAAAATCGCCCACAGTAAACGGCGGGACAATGGGCGGTGTAAACCTTCCGTTCGCAAATCGGACAAAGCCCCGCTGCAAGCCGTCGGAATCACTGAACGACCCAGCAATGTCACCCCGGTCATTGATCTCGGCGGGGAACGTAGCGGTGGAGGTGCCGGGATAGTCGAAACTAGTCAAGACGGTAATGGAAGCGTCTCTTTTGCCTCCCATACTGGCTGGGCTGACAATAAAGAAGGCTGCTAAGCAAATAACTCCGATTCGGGTTAACATTCTATCTCCAAGATGAATTTCATTCAGGCTTTCAGCTTTAGCCTCCGAAGTCGAACAAAAATGGGCAAAAGTTTAGGGGTCAGGAGAATATCTATTCTTGGATTCACCGGTTCGTTAATTTGGAGACGTTCATCGGCGTGCCAAAGTTTGAAGAAAATGTCGATTTTGAAAGGGACGCAAATCTTGAGCTCTACCTTATGTTTGGAGATCTGACTCCTTTTAGACAAGATCATTCGCGCCAAATAACGGCAAAGACCGCTCCTACGGAAGATTGTTTCGAACTTTTATCGATCGTTCTCGTAGTAACAGGTGTGGAAATCGTATCGGCAACGAAAGGCCAAGCAGTATCGTCGATTCATTTTCATTGCAGCCCGCTCCCAGACGCATTCTGTTGATCAATGGCCGCCCGCCACACGTCAGGCTGGCGACCCAGACATAACTTTTATGAAAAATTCATATTCACAAAAAAAACTCGCCTTCATTCTTGCCGTCACGTGCTTCGCACTCGTGTCCGTTGCCCTTGCGGTATCCCCGCCCCCGGATGGAGGGTACGCTAATCAAAACAC
>Ga0207701_10000879_pt1 | contig 31953 bp, 32 predicted proteins | sample KBSSwiSSwithPhiX_FD_184294 | JGI IMG/M metagenome (GOLD analysis project Ga0207701, IMG submission 184294) | Switchgrass rhizosphere bulk soil microbial communities from Kellogg Biological Station, Michigan, USA, with PhiX - S5 (SPAdes) (version 2) | ecosystem: Environmental > Terrestrial >... | reverse complement strand
GGTCATATCAATCGGCGTAGATGATCTTGATGCCACAGAAGCGGCCGTTCGCGCGGCGGGGGCAGAAGTGGTGTACGGGCCGGCCACGGAACCGTGGGGACTTCGCCGTTTCTTTTTCCGTGATCCGGCCGGCAACCTGGTGAATGTTGTAGACAGCTAGCCCCCTTTTCCACCCAAACCTGCCCCGACCGACTTCGACCCAAAACAGACGGTAGCGTGCTCTGCATAGGCGTGGGGTGAAGACCTCGCTCCTCACCTAGGCTCCAATGACGAAGTCGCTGGCGTTGAGTGCCAAGCCCGCGCTCACTTGCGCGAAGAGCACCTGCGCCGCCCCGCCCGCACCATCAGCATCGTAATAGATGCGTCCCGTTGCGCTGTCGTAGATGATCCGATCGTCAGCGTCCTGAGCTGAAGTTCCGGCGCGAAAGGCGTCTACAGTTAAGGCACCTAGCGGACCCGCGGCCGTAAAAATGTCATCATCGAGGACAATCTGATCATCAGTCAGGTTGTAATCGAGAATTCGATCCACATTGGTTGAGCCAAGCGCGCTGTCGAAGATGAACTTGTCGAGGCCTGCTCCGCCGGTTAGCCGATCGTCGCCGACACCCCCTTTCAAGACGTCGTCCCCGCCGGCGCCCTTGAGTGCATCATCGCCACCTGCCCCACGAAGGACGTTACCCGCGGAGTTGCCGAGTATGACGTTGTCTTTGGAGTTGCCGTTCCCCGCAATCGAGTCCGTCCCGAGCAAGGTCAAATTCTCAAGCTGACCGCCGAGCGAGAAGCTGATGTAGCTCTTGACGAGATCGGTGTCGGCCGTTCCAGGGTCGGTGGCTTCAACGATCACGTCTCCGACATTGTCGATCACGTAGGTGTCGCTGCCCGTGTAGCCCCGCAGTGTGTCAGCCCCCTTGCCGCCGTTGAGAACGTTGTTCAGGAAATTCCCCTCGATGATGTTGTCGAGCGCGTTTCCCGTGCCGTTCGCTGCGTAGATGCCGAAGTCGACGTCGGCGATCAGGATGAGGTTTTCGACATTCGCGGCGAGCGTCCAGTTGATGAGCGCGCGAACGCTGTCGATACCCTCTCCGGCTGCCTCGATCGTCAGGTCACCCCCGTTGTCGACGACGTAGCTGTCGTCACCCAGTCCGCCGCTCATCCTATCCGCCCCGCGTCCGCCATCGATGAGGTTGGCGAGCGCGTTCCCTGTCAGCTCCTGGTCGACCGGGCCTGGAGGATTCAGCTCGTACTCAGTGGGCATGAACGGGGAATCGCCGACGAGATCCTCGACGTTGGCGATGGATGCGATGCTGTAGGTTGCGAGCGACGTCCGGACAGTATCACTGCCTTGGCTGGCCAGCTCGACGATGACATCCGACGCACTATCGATAATGTAATAATCGTCGCCGTTCGATCCGCGCATGTCATCCGCGCCGGCACCGCCATCGATCACGTTGGAAGCGTTATTCCCGATAATGAGGTTGGCGAGACTGTTGCCGAGCGCATTGATCGCTCCGGAGCCCGTGAGCGTCAGCCGTTCGATATTGTCTCCTAGTGCGAAGTCGACGGAGCTTGAGACTCGATCGACGCCTTCGCCGGCCGCCTCGACCACCGTATCGCCGCTATTGTCGACCACGTAGGTGTCATTTCCGCCGCGCCCCGCCAGCGCATCCGCGCCCGCCCCGCCGTTGAGCACATTGGCATTGTCGTTGCCTGCCAGCGTGTCGTTGAACGCGGAGCCGGTCGCGTTCTCGATGCTAAAGAGCGTGTCGTTGCCGGCACCGCCCGTCGCTTGGAAAACGGCCGAAAGGTCGATTGTTACGCCGCCGGCAGCCGACGAATAGGTGACCGTATCCGTGCCATCTTCTCCATCGATCTGGTCGTTGTCGGCGCCGCCGTCGATGACATCGTTCCCGACGCCACCCGCCAGAACATCTTCGCCGGCCGCGCCGCGAATGACGTCATTACCTTCGTTCCCGGCGATCGTGTTCCTGAAACTATTGCCGGTAAGGATGTCGTTGTGGGTCGAGCCCGATAGCCATTCTATCGACACCAAAGTGTCCGTCCCGGCTCCGCCCGTGTTCTGGGGCCCAGCAATGGCGAGGCTTACCGTAACTCCGCTCGGCGCGAGCCAATAGGCGGCGGTATCGTTCCCCGCGCCACCGTCGAGCAGGTCGTTGCCTCCGCCTCCGTGCAGCCTGTCGTTTCCGGCATTGCCGCGGATCTGATTGTTGCCCGAGTGGCCGTACAGGTCCACGTCCCCTGAGCTGATGCTGGTCAGATTTTCGATGTCGAGCCGCTCGGTCTGATTCAGCGAAAAGCTTATCGTCGTCCGGACCTCGTCGATGCCGCTTCCGGATGCGCCGCCGGAATCGACGGCGTCACTCACGAAATCCAGAATCGAATCGACGACGAAGACGTCGTTGCCCTGGCCGCCGTACATGGTGTCATTGCCATTACCGGCGTCGAGCGTGTCGTTCCCGGCTCCTCCAAGAAGCGTGTCGTTGCCGAGATAACCCAGCAAGTAATCATTCTCGGCGCTGCCGTAGACGGTGTCGGCGCCGACCATGATGTTGTTCGCGAGCAACGTGTCGACATTGTCGTTCAGGACATTGCCGGAGAAGGTGCTGGCCGAGACCGCGAACCCGGAAAAGGACCAGATCGTCGTCGGGCCTCCGCCCAGGTCAACGAGGTGATCCCAGCCAGTGACGGTGCCGGTCGTCGGCATGTTTTCGTTCAGGCCGCCGAGGCTTTCACCGGAAAAACGGTCTTCGCCGCCGCTCTCGCTTACGATCCAGCTTGTCGGGGTCTGCTCGGATATGGTGCCGTTTCGGATTGGGTCTCCGATCGAGGTTCCCGAATTCTCGAAGAACCGCATGTCGAAGCCATGGTAAAAGCGGATGACCGACATAACGCTACCCCCAACGCCACATCTACTGCTCGAACTAGGAGGCCGTCGACCCCGCCCGAGTCGATTTACAATTTAGACTCATCCCCTTGAGGAACAAGAATCTTTCTTAAAGGGATTCGTTTTGTCTTCGCGCTCTGACCCTGTTTACTTGCTCGCCGAGTATAATCGAACTGTCGGCTTTCCACCCAAAGCAGACATAAGAACAAAAGGCTGTCCTACAGCCAGCCACGTATGTTCCAAGCTGGCGGATGACCTCATCTGATTCGAAGATCCGCCGCGACGGTTGGACGGCCCAGCGCCAACTTCGCTTCCTCGACGCACTGGCGCGAACCGGCACCGTGACCAGGGCCCCCCGCGCCGCCGGCATGAGCCGCGAAAGCGCCTACCGCCTGCGCGCCCGCAAGGATGAGGCGCTGTTCGCTGCCGCTTGGGGCCGCGCGCTCAAGGGTCACAACTTGTCCAAGGTTTCGTGGCGCCGCCATGCGTCCAGCGGCCAAATTTCCCGCGCAAATCCGCCGAAGGTCACAAAGTGGAGGAAGTGGAAGGATCCCCGGTTCAACGCGTTCGAAAAGGTGCTTCGTGATTTTCGTGCAGGGGCCATTTAAGTTCGGCCCGTGAAACTTCTCGAACAGGCCGGCGCAATCGCACGCTCAGGCCGCCCACAGGACGCGGTGCGCTTCATCGAGCAGGCCGCGGAAGCCGGCGACCCTGACGGCAATTTCCTGGTCGCCCACTGGCTCCTCTACGGGACTGACAGGCCGCGCGATGCGACCGCTGCCTGCCATCGCCTCGAACGGGCAGTGAAGAACGGAAAAGCTGAGGCCGCCAGAGTCCTCGCTCACCTCGCCGCCAGCGGAACGGGTTGTGCGCAGGATTGGCAAAGGGCGCTGGCGCTCCTGACGGAAGCGGCAAAAGCCGACGCTGTGGCGGCCGCCGAACTGGCGATGTTACCGCAACTTTCCGACAGGGCCGGCGACCGCGAGCCGGTAAGCTCCGATCCGCAAATCGAGATCGTTCGGGGCCTCTTCGCGCTGGAGGAGTGCGCCTATCTCATCCGGCGTGCCGAACCGTTGCTGAAGCCGAGCTTCGTCGATGACGGGAAGACGGGCATTGGCCGCCCGGACCCCATCCGGACGTCGCACGGTGCCGCCTTCGTCCCTCATGAGGAGGATCTGGTCGTACAGGCGCTCAACCGCAGGATCGCCTCGGCGACGGGCACCGGCGTCCACAATGCCGAGGCGCTCTACGTGATGCGCTACACGCCGGGGCAGCAATATCATCCCCACCTCGATGCCCTGCCGGGCCTTGCCAACCAGCGCGAGTGGACCGCGATCGCTTATCTGAATGACGCCTTTGAAGGCGGAGCGACAGCATTTCCCGAACTCGGCCTGTCGCTGCGCCTCGGTCCCGGCGACCTGCTCCTTTTCCGCAACAGCGATGCGGACCAGCAGCCGGATCTTCGGATGCGCCATGCCGGCGAGCCTGTAACTTCGGGCGAGAAATGGATCGCGACGCGCTGGATCCGCCACCGCCCGCACGACCCCTACGATCGCGGCTAAGGATTTGGCCTGATACCGAAGCCGTGCCCGCGACCTTATGCCCGCGCTTTCCGCAGGGGAGGCAAGCAATGACCAGGAAGCTCGCAGCCGAATTTCTCGGCACATTCTGGCTGGTGTTCGGGGGGTGTGGAAGTGCCGTCCTGGCGGTCAAGTTTCCTGGCGTGGGAATCGGACTCGTCGGCGTGGCACTCGCCTTCGGCCTCACCGTCCTCACCATGGCCTATGCCATCGGCCACATCTCAGGCTGCCACTTGAACCCTGCAGTGACGCTCGGCTTATGGGCCGGCGATCGCTTCGAAGGCCGCGAAATCCTGCCTTACTGGGTGTCCCAGGTCGTCGGCGCGATCGTTGCGGCCGGGCTGCTCGCCTTCATCGCCGGGGGCGCGCCGGGCTTCGACATTTCCATCAATGGGCTAGCACAGAACGGCTACGGCTCGGCATCGCCGGGCCAATATACGCTTGCCGCGGGCTTGGTGACCGAAGTCGTGCTTACGGCCGCCTTCCTGATGATCATCCTCGGCTCGACCGATGATCGCGCGCCGAGCGGCTTTGCCCCCATCGCCATCGGCCTTGGACTGACGCTCATTCATCTCATCAGCATCCCGGTCACGAACACCTCGGTAAATCCCGCCCGGAGCACTGGCCCGGCCTTGATGGTCGGCGGCCCCGCGCTCCAGCAGCTCTGGCTGTTCTGGGTTGCTCCGCTTGCCGGCGGGCTGATCGGGGGTCTCGGCTACCGAATGCTCTTCGCACAGGAGCAGAAGCGGCCGGACATCGAAGGAGAAGGGAAGCGACCCTAGGGGACCAGAATGGTGTCGTTGGCTTCAGCCAGCATGTCGGGATAATCGAGGATGTAGTGGAGGCCGCGGCTCTCATGCCGGCTTAGCGCCGAGCGGATGATGAGGTCAGCGACCTCGAGCAGGTTGCGAAGCTCGATCAGGTCGGGCGTCACGCGGAAATGCTTGTAATAATCGGCGACTTCCTGACGAAGCAGGTCGATCCGGTGCTTGGCCCGCTCCAGCCGCTTCGTCGTTCGGACAATGCCTACGTAGTTCCACATGAAGCGGCGGATTTCGCCCCAGGTCTGTGCGATCACCACTTCCTCGTCGCTGTCGGTGACCCGGCTTTCGTCCCAGGCGCGGATGGCCGGCGGCTCAGGGAGCGAGTCCCAATTGGTCAGAATGTCGCTCGCAGCGGCCTCGCCGAACACCAGGCATTCGAGCAGGCTGTTGGACGCGAGCCGGTTGGCGCCGTGAAGGCCCGATTGGGTGACCTCGCCAGCGGCATAGAGCCCGGCCGCGTCGGTCCGCCCATTGAGGTCCACTAGGACTCCGCCGCAAGTATAATGCTGAGCGGGGACCACCGGGATCGGCTCCGCCGTCATGTCGACGCCGAGCCCGAGCAGCTTTTCGTAGATGGTCGGAAAGTGGCCCTTCACGAATTCCGGTTCGCGATGGCTGATGTCGAGCCAGACATAATCGAGCCCATCCCGCTTGATTTCATTGTCGATTGCCCGGGCGACGATGTCGCGCGGCGCGAGCTCCGCCCGCTCGTCGTAATCGGGCATGAAGCGGTGCCTGGTCTTCGGGTTGATCAGCAGTCCGCCTTCGCCGCGCACCGCCTCGGTGATCAGGAAGTTCTTGACCTCCAGATTGTAGAGGCAGGTCGGGTGGAATTGCATGAATTCCATGTTCGAGACCCGGCACCCCGCTCGCCAGGCCATGGCGATCCCATCGCCCGTTGCTCCACGCGGGGCGGTCGAGAACAGATAGGCGCGGCCTGCGCCGCCGCTTGCCAGAATTGTCGCGCGCGCCCGAAGCGTGTCTACCCGGCTCTTCTTCCGGTCATAGGCATAGAGGCCATGTACGTTCCCGCTGGTTGAAAAGTCGGTCGCGTGGCGCCCGGTGACGAGGTCGATGGCGACCATGTCGGGGATCAAAGTGATGTTGGGCTGCTTCGATGCGGCCTCTTCCAGCGCCTGTTGGACGGCGCGCCCAGTGGCATCGGCGACGTGGACGATCCGGCGATGGCTGTGCCCGCCCTCGCGGGTCAGGTGAAGCGCCTCGCCCTCGGTTGCGAACGGAACACCAAGCTCAGCCAGGCGAGCGATCGCCGCCGGTGCTTGCTCGACCACATGCTCGACAACCTTGCGGTCGTTCAGGCCCGCGCCAGCGATCATCGTATCGTTGACGTGCGCCTCGAACGTGTCGCCTTCTTCCAGCACAGCTGCGATCCCGCCCTGCGCCCAGTTGGTCGCGCCCTCGCCGATGGCGCCCTTGGCGATGACTCCGACCTTCTTTTCGGACGCGAGATTGAGCGCGGCCGTGAGGCCGGCCGCGCCGGACCCGACGATCAGGACGTCGAAGTCCTTGCTCACCCCTCTGCCACCAGGCTCAGGAATACGTCCTCAAGATCGGGATCGCGGGTGGAGACATCGATGATTTCTAGCCCGTCCGCGGTCAGCGCGCCGAGCACTTCGCCAGCATTCACCTTGTCCTTGCGATAGGTGATCTCGAGCCTGCGTTCGTCGAGCAGGACGATATTCTCGAAGCTGGTGCTGGTCGGGACCCGGTCGAGGTCGCGGCCGAAGGTGACGACGACCGCTTTCTCCTGCGCCTTGGCGACGAGCTCCTTCGTAGGCTCGTTGGCAATGACCTTGCCGTGATTGATGATCGCGATCCGGTCGCACAGCTGCTCGGCTTCCTCGAGATAATGCGTAGTCAGCACGACCGTCACGCCCTGCTGATTGAGCGAACGGACATAATCCCAAAGCTGGCGCCGCAGCTCGACATCGACCCCAGCGGTCGGCTCGTCGAGGACCAGGATCGGCGGCGAATGAACCATCGCTTTGGCGACGAGCAGCCGCCGCTTCATTCCCCCGGACAGGGTTCGTGAATAGGCTTTGGCCTTGTCGCTGAGGTGCATCGCCGCCAGCAACTCGTCGCTTTTTCTGTGGCCTGGCGCGATCCCGTACAGGCCAGCCTGGATTTCCAAAGTCTCGCGCGGCGTGAAGAATGGGTCGAAGATGATCTCCTGCGGGACCACGCCGATCGACCGTTTCGCGTTGCGCGGATGCTCGTCGATGTCGAAGCCCCAGATGACCGCCTTGCCGCTCGTCTTTGTTACCACCCCGGCAAGGATATTGATCAATGTCGACTTGCCCGCGCCATTAGGGCCGAGAAGGCCGAATATCTGGCCGCGCGGGACGTCGAAGCTGACCTCGTCCAGCGCCAGCTTTCCGCCCGAATAGAGTTTCGACAGCGATTCGATTCGGATTGCTGGTTCGACGCTGGTCATGCCCAGCCGCATAGCGGCGGCGTTCAGGGTAAGAAAGCGGGCGAGGTAAAAGAGCCCTTAACCCTAAGCGGCAGGGTGATCTTGACGTTAACCCCGTAAACGCCGCCCCCAATGAAACGGCTCGGCCACCCCTTCGCGATTGTGCTCGCGGCACTGCTCCTTGCGCTGCCATCGCCGTTGCCTGCGGCCACGCCTGCCGCTGAAGCCGATGCCGGCGCCATAGTGCTCAGGCCGCTCTCGCTCCTGAAGAAGAAGGATCTCAATTTCGGGACCCTGGCGACCTCGCCGACGGCCGGGACGGCAACGCTTAACTCCGTCACCGGCGTCGTCACGACGACGGGCGGCGTGACGGCTCTTCCACTCGGGACTTCGCCTACGCCGGCAGTCTTCGTAGGCGCCGGCTCGAAGAATGCGCCCTACCAGATCCGGGTCCCCAAGAATCCGATCACGGTCACTCGCGTCGGGGGGACGGAAACCATGACGGTGACCAATTGGACGCTCGATGGCCCGACCAACCGCAACGTGGGCGCAAACCGGGCCTTCCAGTTCAACGTCGGGGCGCAGATCGCGGTCGCCGCGAACCAGGCCGGAGGAACCTACATCGGCACGTTCGACGTCACCGTCCACTACCCCTGATTTCGCCTTCGTGGTTTTCCTGCATGGTTAAATGACCGCGCACCCTTCCTCTTCAATCGCCGGTGACGCGCGGGACCCTAATTGTCGCGCAACTGAACTGATGCGCGAAAGGAAGTCTCGGTGCGTATTCGCCAAATTCTCTGTGCAGCCGCGATGGCTGCAACGGCCCTTGCTGCCCCCGCCCACGCTGCCACGCCGGTAACGCAGTCGGACGGGAAGGCGCTGATCCTGATCCCGCTCTCCCTGACGAAGATCCAGGACCTCGACTTTGGATCGATCGTCCCCTCGGCGGCGCCCGGAACGGTTACGCTCAATGCCGGGACGGGCAATCGCACGTTCACCGGCGGGGTCACGCTGGTTCCGAGTGACGCCGGATTTAAGGGCTATTTCGCGGGGGCGGGAACCCCAAATCAGCAGGTCCTCATCGCGCTTAGTCCGCCCGTCGAACTGGCGAATGCTTCCGGCGACAAGATCCCAGTGGTCGGCCTGACGCTCGATGGCCCGCCGATGCGCACCGTCGATCCCGTCACAAGGGCGTTTTTCGTCGGTGTCGGAGGAACATTATCCATTGCCGCCAACCAGCCGGTCGGCACTTATGCAGCGAACTTCTGGGTAACGGCCATCTATCAATAGCCGTTCGCAGCCGCTTGTCGCGGCTTTCGCTCGACCCTAAGTGGCGGAGGATATGACAGCGCCTCCGCCACCCGAAGTCTTCAAGGTCTCGACCGCCCAGGTTGCGTGTGACGGTTCGGGTGCCGTCTCGCCGGAACTGGGGCATCCTCGCGTATTCCTGAGGATCGATCCGGCGGTCGGCTGGGTCGAGTGCGGCTATTGTGATCGCCGCTTCATCCTCAAGGGGGGACCTGCGGACAGGTCTTCGTGAACCCCCGCAATCTACTTTACCGCGATCTCGATCCGGACGACGCGCGGAAGCTCGCCGCCCGCCACCTTTCAAGTTGCGACGATGGCGAGCTGTACCTCGAACATAGTGTCAGCGAATCCTTCGGCTTCGATGACGGACGGCTGAAGACTGCCAGCTACGACAGTTCGTCCGGTTTCGGGCTGCGCGGGATCACCGGCGAAACCACCGCCTTCGCGCACGCCAATGAGATCAGCGCTGCTGCAATCGACCGGGCTGCAGCGACCCTTCAACTCCTGGATCCCGCAAAAGGCACTCTGGCGCCTCCGCCCCCGCGGACCAACCAGGCGATGTACGGCTCGGACAATCCGCTTACGGAAGTGCCGTTCGCGAAGAAGGTCGCGCTGTGCCAGCAGATCGACGCTGCGGCCCGCGCTCGCGACCCTCGCGTCGCGCAGGTCGGCGTCGCGTTGCGCGGAAGCTGGCGGGTGATCGAGATTGTCCGCGCGGACGGCTTCGTCGCAACCGACGTCCGCCCGCTGGTCCAGCTGATGATCCAGATCGTCGCGGCCGACGGGGATCGGCGGGAGACGGGGCTGTTCGGGATCGGCGGCCGCTATCATTACGAGCATCTGTTCGATCCGGCAGTCTGGAACCGGACGATCGACGAAGCGCTGGCCCAGGCACTCACCAACCTTCGTTCCGTGCCGGCTCCCGCCGGAGAATTGCCGGTCGTTCTCGGCTCGGGCTGGTGCGGCGTTCTTCTCCACGAGGCGGTGGGTCACGGGCTCGAAGGGGACTTCAACCGCAAGGGCACCTCTGCGTTCAGCGGCCGCCTCGGCGACCGGGTAGCTGCGCCCGGAGTCACCGTCGTCGACGATGGCGCGATGGAACAGCTCCGCGGCTCGCTCACCATCGACGACGAGGGCACGCCGACCCGGCGCAACATTCTCATCGAGGATGGAATCCTTAAAGGCTATCTTCAGGACCGACTGAATGCCCGGCTGATGGGCATGGAGCCGACTGGAAGCGGCCGGCGCCAGAGCTTCGCACACGCGCCGATGCCCCGAATGACCAACACCTTCATGCTCGCCGGGAACGATGATCCGGACGAGCTGGTCGGCCGGGTGAAGGACGGCATTTACGCCAAGAGCTTCGGCAGCGGACAGGTCGACATTACGAGCGGGAAATTCGTCTTCACCTGCACCGAGGCCTACCGGATCGAGGGCGGCAAGATCGGCGACCCTGTGAAGGGCGCGACCCTGATCGGTGACGGGCCCACCGTGCTCACCCGGATCAAGGGCATCGGCAACGACCTCGCTCTCGATGAGGGGATCGGAGTGTGCGGCAAGGGCGGTCAGTCGGTGCCCGCGGGAGTTGGCCAGCCCTCCTTGCTCATCGACGGACTGACGGTCGGCGGGACGGCGTGATGCCTTCGGACTGGCGATCCGACGTCATCAAATTCTGGTTCGACCTCGACCCAAAGCAATGGTGGCGCGGACCGCCCGAGCTGGACGAGCAGGTCCGCGAACGCTTCGTCGATCTGTGGAAGGAAAAGAGACAGCTTCCGCCCGAAAGCTTTCTGGACGACCCGCTAACGGCCTTGGCAGCGGTGCTTTTGTTCGATCAGTTCCCGCGCAACATGTTCCGTGAGCATGCCGAGCAATTCGCGACGGATCCGCTGGCGCTCGCTATCGCCATAGCGGCTGTTGATCGCGGACTCGACGAGCAACTGGAGGCCGTTGAGCGAAGCTTCCTGTACATGCCGTTCCAGCACAGCGAGACGCTTGCCGACCAGGATTACGGGTTGCTGCTCTTCACCGCGCTCGGCGATTCGAACCAGCTCGATTACGCGAGGAAGCACCGCGATATCATCGCGAGGTTCGGACGCTTCCCGCACCGCAATGCGATGCTTGGACGCCACCCCCGCGCGGACGAAATCACGGCTGGCGACGTGGCGCCCTGGTGACGTCGGCTAGAGGAGATGCTCGACCGGCGACAGGTCGAAGCCGGCGCCGCTGACCGCGCTTTGCACCTCCTCGAGGCTCGCGCCCTGCCCGCGCCTTGCGACCGCCCAGGTCAGCGCAGACCTGTTGCCGGACCTGCAGTAAAAGAGCAGCTTCCCGTCCGCGGCGTCCATTGCGTCCTGCATCGCCTCGACATCGGACGGGCCGATTCCGCGGATAATGGGGACGTGCCGGAAGCCGATACCTTCGGCCTCCGCCGCGCTCTCGATCTCGGCGGCGGTCGGCTGCCCTTCATCCTCCCCGTCGGGGCGGTTGCAGACGATCATCGTTACGCCCGACGCTTTGAGGCGGGGCATGTCGGCGGCCTGGATCTGGCCGCCGACTAGCGTCCTCAAGTCGAGCTCGCGAATCATCCCCGCTCTGGCTGCGTCGCCGGTTGCTCGGCGGGCGCCGGAGCCGGGGTTGGGACCGGAGCCGGAGCTGCCGCGGGCGGCGGTACCGCTGCTGCCGATGCGCCGCTCAACCCGTAATAATCCAGGTAGGGCTGGATGTCCGGATCGTGGCCGGCGAAGGCACGATACATTTCGGCGAGGTCGAGCGTGTTACCGCGCGAAAGGACCATGTCGCGGAAGCGCTGGCCATTCTCGCGGGTAAGGCCGCCGTGGTTCTCGAACCACTGGGCGGCATCCTCGGCGAGCATTCGGGTCCAGGGATAGGCGTAATAGCCGGCCGCATAGCCCCCGCCCCAGACGTGCGCGAAATAGCTCGACCTATAGCGCGGCGGAACGTCGGCGGTGTCGAACCCGCTGGCGGCAAGCGCCTTTGCTTCGAACTGGTCGACGTCCTGGCGCGGAGCATCAGCGGTCAGCGAATGCCAGTCGAGGTCGAGCCGTGCGGCCTCCAGCACTTCGCCATTGTCGAAGCCCTGGTTGAAGGTGCGCGAGCGCTTGATCTTGTCGACCAGCGCCTGCGGGATCGTCTGCCCCGTCTGATAGTGCACCGCATAGTGCGGCAGCACCTTCGGATCGAGCGCCCAATGTTCGTTGAACTGCGACGGAAACTCCACGAAGTCGCGTGCGACGCTGGTGCCGGAAAGCGTCGGATAGGTCTCCGCGGCAAACAGGCCGTGAAGCGCGTGACCGAACTCGTGGAACATCGTCGTCACGTCGTCCCAGCTGATCAGCGCGGGCTGGCCCGGAGCCGGCTTGGTGAAGTTCGCGACGTTGTAGATGACTGGCTTCGTGCCGCGCAGATACGACTGGTTGACCAGGTTCGACATCCAGGCACCGCCGCCCTTGTTGTCGCGCTTCCAGTAATCGAAATACATGAGCGCCATCGACTTCCCGTCGGCGTCGAAGACTTCATAGGCCATCATGTCGGGGTTCCAGGTCGGCAGGTCATGCCGTTCCTTGAACGTGATTCCGTAGAGCTGGTTGGCGGCGAAGAAGACGCCGTCATTCAGGACCTTGTGAATCTCGAAATAGGGCTTCAGCTCGTCCTGGTTCAGGTCGTAGCGCTGCTTGCGGATCTGCTCCGCATAATAGTTCCAGTCCGCCGCCGTCGGGGTGGCGTTGGGGTCCTGCGATTTGGCGAGCGCGACGATGTCCGCCCACTCCTGGCGCTGCTTGGCCGCAGTCGCAGGAGCGAGCCGCGTTAGGAAGCCGAGCGCAGTCGCCCGATCCTTCGCCATCTGGTCGGACAGAGTGTAGTCGGCATAGTTGGAGAAACCGATGAGCGCCGCCTTCTGCGCGCGCAGTTGCGCCATTTCGCTGACGATGTTGCGCGTATCGTTGGCGTCCCCGTGCTCGGCGCGCATCACGCTCGCATCGAACAGGGCCTGGCGTGTCGCATGGCTGGAAAGCGTCGTCGCCGCCGGCTGCCGCGTCGTGTTCTGTAGAGGCAGCACATAGCCGTCTAGCTTGCGGTCCTTGGCCGCCTGCTCCGCCGCCGCAATCTCGGCGTCCGTCATTCCGGCCAGCGCCGCCTTGTCCGTGACGTGAACCGCACCCGCCTTGGTGGCCGCCAGAAGCTTCTGGCCGAAGTCGGTCGAGAGCGTGCTCAGCCGCTCGTTCATCTGCTTCAGCTGCACCTTCTTCTCCGGCGACAGCTGGGCGCCGGCCTTGATGAACTGCTTGTAGTAGACGTCCAGGAGCTTGGCCTGCTCGGGGTTGAGATTCAGGCTCGCCTGGTTCTCGTGGAGCGTCTCCACGCGCTTGAACAGCTTGTCGTTGAGGAAGATGTAATCCTGGTGCGCCGCGAGCAGCGGCGAGGTCTTCGTGTCTACCTCCTGAAGCGCATCGTTCGTGTTGGCCCCGTTGACGGCGAAGAAGGCAAGCAGTGCGCGCTCGAGCAGCTGCCCGGAACGCTCCAGCGGAACCAGCGTGTTGTTGAATGTCGGCGCCGCAGGGTTGTTGGCGATTTGCGCGATCTCGCGCTTTTGCTCCGCCATTCCGGCCATGATCGCCGGCAAATAGTCGCTGTCCTTGATTTTCGAGAAGTCGGGCGTCTGCAGGTAAAGCGTGCTGGGCTTCGCGAACGGGTTCGACGCGGGAATGGTCGCCGAAGCACTTGCGGAGGCCTTCTTCGCGGGGGCTGCGTCGGCAGGAGAGGTCACGAACGCAACTGCAGCGGTCGTTAGCAGGAAAGTGCGGAGCATCGGATATCCTTCGTTGGCATGCACATCAGAGTTGAGGGTATCGGCGGATTTGCAAGGCTGAATGGCCGTAATTACCCGAAAAATCTACAAGCGGCCTACTCGGCCGCTTCGGCTGCTTCTTCCAGCCGCTCGGCCGCCTGCCGGTACCACATGTCGGCATAGAGCCCGCCGCGCTCCAGCAATTGCTCGTGCGTGCCGCTTTCGGCAACGCGGCCTTCGTCGAGCACGAGGATGACATCCGAGTTCACGACGGTCGACAGGCGGTGCGCGATGGTGATCGTGGTCCGGTTGCGCGCAAGCCGGTCGAGCGTCGCAAGGATCGCTTCCTCGGTCTTGCTGTCGAGTGCGCTCGTCGCCTCGTCGAGGATCAGGATCGGCGGGTTCTTAATCAGGGTGCGGGCAATGGCGACGCGCTGCTTTTCGCCTCCCGACAGCTTCAGCCCCCGCTCGCCGACCATCGACTCATATTTCTCGGGAAGCACGGCAATGAATCGATCGATGGCCGCGCCTTTCGCCGCCGCTTCGATTTGATTCTGGTCCGCCTGCTCCGCTCCGTAGCCGATGTTGTACCCGATCGTGTCGTTGAACAGCACCGTATCCTGCGGGACGATTCCGATGGCGTCGCGAAGGCTCGCCTGGGTCACGTTCGCGATGTCCTGTCCGTCTATGGAGATGCGTCCGCCGGTCGGATCGTAGAAGCGGTAGAGCAGCCGCGCGATGGTCGACTTGCCCGCGCCGGATGGGCCGACGATTGCGAGCCGGGTCCCCGGCGGCGCATCGAAGCTCAGGCCCTTGAGGATCTCGCGCGACGGCTCGTAGCCGAAATGCACGTCCTCGAAACGGACATGGCCGCCGCTGACCCCAAGCGCCTTTGCCCTCGGGGCGTCTTTGATCTCGGCCGGAGTATCGATGAGCGAAAACATCGCTTCCATGTCGATCAGTCCCTGGCGGATCGTCCGATAGACCCAGCCGAGCATGTCGAGCGGCCGGAAGAGCTGCATCAGCAGCGAGTTGACTAGCACGACGTCGCCCGGAGTGAACCGCCCCTTGCTCCAGCCCCAGACGGTGAAGATCATCGCCCCGGCCATCATCAGGTTGGTGATCAGCGACTGACCGATGTTCAGCCAGGCGAGCGAGACTTCGTTGCGGACGGTCGCCCGCGCGAACTGCCCGACCGCTTCGTCATAGCGCCTCGCCTCGCGCTCCTCGGCGCCGAAATATTTGACCGTCTCATAGTTGAGGAGGGAATCGACGGCGCGGCCGATGGCTCGGTTGTCGACCTCGTTCATCTCGCGCTGGAGCTTGGCGCGCCAGTCGGTCACTCGGCGGGTGAACCCGATGTAGAGAGCGACCATTACCAAGGTCGCGGCGACGAGGCCGCCGCCGAACTTGATGAAGAAAATGATGCAGATCGCAGCCAGCTCGATCACGGTCGGGCCGACGTTGAAGAGCAGGAAATAGAGCATCATGTCGATGCTCTTGGTTCCTCGCTCGACGACCTTAGTCAGCGAGCCGGTCCGTCGCTCAAGGTGGAAACGAAGCGACAGCGAATGGATGTGGCGGAAGACCTGGCCGGCAAGCCGCCGGGCTGCATCCTGCCCGACCTTCTCGAACACTGCATTGCGAAGATTGTCGGCAAGAACGCCCGTGAAGCGCGCGCCCGCATAAGCGAGCACCAATGCGGCGACGATTGAGAAGGCGGCTGCGGTGCCCTGGCCGGCCATCCGGTCGATCACCGCCTTGTAGGCGAAGGGCATCACCAGCACCGCGGCCTTGCCGGCGAGCACGAGCGCCACGGCGGCGATGACCCGCGCCTTCAGCTCGGCTTGCCCCTTTGGCCACAGCATGGGCAGGAACCGGATCAGCGGTGCGAACGTGCCGCGGTCCGGCTTTGCCTGGTCTGCCGTCGATGCCATTGCCTGTAGGTAGGAGCCGCCGTGCGCGCGGGCAAACGCGGGCCGTCGCATTTGCACCGAAAGATTTGGAACCGCACGTTTTTTGAGCGGTTTTCAGTCCAATCACAACGGCGGGTAAATCATCATGGGACCGGGTTACTTCATCATCGCGATCCTCGGCTGCGCGGACGGATCGACCGACTGCACTCCAGTGATGACGGTACCTGCGCGCTACGAGAGCGAGGCGGCCTGCAGCGCTGCAGCTCCGAAGGCGCTTCTCGACAACAGCAATTTCGACTTCCCGAGTTTGCTCGCGGAATGCCGACGCGAACAGCCGCGCGCCGCGGCGGAGCGCGACCGGGATCCTCCGCCGGTTCCGGAGGCACGGAGAGGCTAGATGGCCGACGATACGGACGTCCTCATTCCAAAGCATGAGGAGGCCAAGGATCAGCTTCCCGGGAGCGAAGAAAAGCTTGAGCCGAAGCCCGACTGGGAACCGCGCTACCCGGGCTCAGGTCGACTGAAGGACAAGGTCGCTCTGATTACGGGCGGCGACAGCGGAATCGGCCGCGCTGTCGCCGCTTTGTTCGCCCGCGAAGGCGCCGACATCGCCATCGTCTATCTGTGCGAGCACGCAGACGCCAGGAAGACAAAGGCAATCGTCGAGAAGGAAGGCCGCAAGGCAATCGCAATCGCGGGCGATGTCGGAAGCACCGAGTTTTGCAAGAAGGCTGTCAAGCAAACGGTAAGCGAGCTCGGGAAGCTGGACATCCTCGTCAACAATGCCGGCGAGCAGCATTGGGACGAGGAGATTACTGACATAAGCGAGGATCAGCTGCGGCGCACTTTCCAGACGAACATCTTCTCGATGTTCTTCCTTACGCAAGCCGCGCGCCCCCACCTGAAGAAGGGCTCCTCGATCATCAACACGACGTCAGTGACCATGTACAAGGGTTCGAAGCTGCTGCTCGACTACAGCTCGACCAAGGGCGCGATCACCGCCTTCACGCGGTCGCTCGCAAAGAACCTCGTCGAGGACGGCATCCGGGTGAACGCCGTCGCTCCGGGGCCGATCTGGACTCCGCTCAACCCCTTCGGCGGCCAGCCCAAGGAGAAAATCCCCGAGTTCGGCAAGGACACGCCGATGGGACGGCCGGGCCAACCCAACGAGGTCGCCCCGTCCTTCCTATTCCTCGCCTGCGAGGACTCCAGCTACATGATCGGCCAGGTACTCCACCCCGACGGCGGCGACTCTACGTCCAGCTAGTTGACCGCTTGGCCCCTGCCCGCCGATAGCGCGGGCGGTGACCCCTGTTCCCGACCTTGCGCAGGCGCTCGATGCCTTCAATCGCGGCGATCTCGGCCGCGCTCGCGAGTTGGCTGCGAGTGCGCTCGAAGGATCGCAATCGCCGCAGCTTCAGCATTTGCTGGGATTGATCGAGTGCCGGCTGGGCAATCTCGACCGCGGGATCGAATGGCTCCGCCGGGCATCCGAAGGAGAGCCTGAGAATATCGGTTTCAAGGTGATGCTGGCGCGGGCCCTTGTGGATGCGAAGCGGGCCGAGGAGGCGCTGGACGTAGCGAATCCGCCTGCCGGGACCAGCCCGCCCGAGCTCGCCTTGTGGCATGTGCGCGCGGAGGCCGCCGACCTTGCTGGCAAGCGAAGTGCGGCCGTCGAAGCGTGGGGGAAGCTTTGCCAGGCGGGCACTGGCGACTGGCGGGCGTGGAGCAATTATGGCGGCGCTCTTGCGGCCGAGGAGCGGTGGGAGGAGGCGGCGAACGCGCTCAAGCGTGCGACGAGCCTGAATCCATCCGAACTTTCGCTGCGGCGCACGCTCGCCTCCGCGCTCGCCCAGGCCGGGCAGCACGACAAGAGCGCCGACATCCTCAAGCAATGGATCGGGGAGGCGCGCTCGACCCCCGCCGACCGCCTTTTATTGGCGCGGCTTCTCGCCGACCTTGGCCGGGACGAAGAATCGCTCGCGCAGCTGGACTCGGCGGCGCGGCTCGCCACTGGGAAGCCCTTCGTTGAAAAGGGTGACGGACTGATCGCGATTGCGACGGTTTCGGGCAATCTGGAGCTCGAGGTGCTGCGCGAGCTCGCGCGTCTGCTGGAGCGAACCAGCCGTCTCGACGCGCTTCGAGTCCTTCTCGGGGAAGCTGAGACTCGCGGGGTCAATCGAAAGCAACTCGGCTTTGCCGCCGCAGCCGTGGCCCTCAAGGATGGAGACGCCGCCGGAGCCAGGGAGCTGCTCCTCGCCGAGAATCCGCAGACCGATCCTGTTCGCTGGCATTGGCTCATGGCCAGGATCGCCGACGCGATGGGCGATTCCGGAACGGCTTTCGCTGAGGCCGAGGCGATGAACCGCTCGGCCGGCGATCACGACCGTTGGCGAGGGCGCGCCGCAGCCCACCTCGAATGGCTCGACACACTTGCTGAAATGGTCACTCCGGAATGGGCGTCGCGCATCGCATCGATCGAACCGTCGAGCCGGCGAAGCCCGGCCTTCCTCGTTGGCTTTCCTCGTTCCGGAACAACTCTCCTCGACACATTCCTCATGGGCCACCCGCAGGCCAAGGTGCTGGAGGAGGTGCCGCTAGTCCACGCGATCGAAAGCGTGCTCGGCAAGATGGCGGTCTTGCCCGACCGCTCGGCTCAGGAAATGGCGAAAGCGCGCGAGGCCTATTTCGCGGAGCTCGATCAGCACGTCGATCCGGGCTTCGAGGGCCTCGTAGTCGACAAGCTTCCGCTCAACATACTCGCTGCACCGTTCCTCCAGGCGATCTTCCCTGATGCGCGCTTCATCTTCGCCCAGCGCCATCCCTGCGATTGTGTGCTGAGCGGCTTCATGCAGGGCTTCGCGCTCAATCCATCCATGGCCTGCTTCCTGGATATCGGAGACTCTGCGGCCTTCTATGACAAGTCTATGTCCGTCTGGACCCGTTGCCGCGAATCCCTTCCACTGAAGGTTCACACGATCATCTACGAGGATCTGGTCGTCAGCCCGGAAGCCTCGCTTCGGCCGCTCGTGGACTTCCTTGGCCTGGACTGGCGCGAGGAGCTTCTCGACCATCGCTCGACCGCCAAGGCGCGGGGCGCAATCAGCACGCCGAGCTATGACCAGGTCGTCCAGCCGCTCAACCAGCGCGCGAGTGGCCGCTGGCGTCGCTACGAGAAGCAACTGGCGCCGGTCCTTCCGGTTCTCCTGCCCTGGGCCGAGCGGCTGGGATATTCGGAATGAGCAGCTCACCGGACTTCCGGGATGCGCTCCAGGCCTTCCAAGGCGGAGATCTCGATCGCGCTCGCGCGCTTGCCGAGGCGGGGGCGGAAGCCGAGCCGTCGCCGAATTGGCGCCACCTGCTCGGTCTGATCCTCTGCCGCCTGGGCGATCCGGCGAACGGCGTTCCCCATCTCGAAGCTGCCGTAAAAGCTGAGCCCGGCAATGCAGGATTCCAGATCATGCTCGCTCGGGCGCTGGTCGATGCCGGCCGCGCGGCGGAGGTGCTTGCAATGCCGGAACCGCCGCCGGTTGCCACGCCGGCGACCATCGCGATGTGGCAGGCTCGAGCCGAGGCTGCGGAGGCAGCAGGCGACCGGGCGGCTGCGTCGGTTGCATGGGCCAATGTGGCGTCCGCTTCCCCGAACGATTGGCGGGCTCTCAGCAATCTCGGAAACGCGCTCGCTGCACATGGTCAGTGGATTGAAGCGAGCGCGGCGCTCCGAGAGGCCATGCGCCTCAACCCGTCCGAGGCCGCGATAAGGGCCAATGCCTTCACCGCGCTCATCGAAGCCGGGCGAAAGCACCAGGGATCGCTGCAGTTCGACGAGGCGGAGCACTCTTTTCGCCGCGCGTATGAGCTGGAGCCAGGCAACCCTTCAGCCATTCACATGCTCGGCGTCGCGCTGGAGCGGATGAACAGGCTCGACGAGGTCGACGAACTGGTCGCCAATGCCGCGTCCGCCGGGGTGCCCGAGGACCGGCTAAACTATCTGCGGGCATTACTTGCACGGCGGCGCGGCGACCTTGAGGGCGCGCACGCCCTGCTCGTCTCTTCCGACAAGCAGGACGAACCGATCCGCTGGCACGCGCTCCATGCGAAGATTGCAGATGCGCTCGGCAATTCGGGCGAAGCGTTCGATGCCGCGGTGACGATGAATCGCGCAGCCTTCGAGCAGGCTGTCCCGCCTGACGGCCGGGAGGAGTGGAAGCGCAAGGCGGACCAATATCGCGCGGACCTCCATGCACTTGCCGACATGATCACGCCGGATTGGGCCGCGAAGGTGCCGCGCCTTGAAAAGCCGGTCGGGAAGCGCCTCTCCTTCTTGCTCGGCTTCCCAAGGTCGGGAACCACCCTCCTCGACACGTTCCTCATGGGCCATCCGGAAGTGGCGGTGCTCGAGGAAAAGCAGCTGGTCGGCCGCGCCGCCGACGTCGTCGGTGGAAGCGCGGGGCTGGAGAGAGCTAGCCAGCAGACTCTCACCAAGGCGCGAAACGCCTATTTTGCGTCGCTCGGCGAGCACGGACTTGGCAATTTCGCTGGCCTCGTGGTCGACAAGTTCCCGCTCGACATGGCGGCAGCGCCGGTCATCGAGGCGGTCTTCCCGCGCGCCCCCATGATCTTCGCGCAAAGGCATCCGTGCGACGTCGTGCTGAGCGGGTTCATGCAGCCGATCGGAGTGGTGAACTTCTCCAGCATCGAGGATGCTGCGGACTATTACGACGCGATGATGAGCATCTGGACGGCGGCCCGAGCGGCGATGGGCCTCAACGTCCACACTGTCGTCTATGAGGAGTTGGTGCAGGATCCCGAAGCCGTGCTCCGCCCCCTTTTAGCGTTCCTGGACCTTGAATGGGACGATCGCCTGCTCGACCATCGCCGGACCGCGAAGGAGCGGGGGACGATCGAGACTCCGACGTACGACCAGGTCACGGAGCCGATCAGCACGAAGGCGAGCGGCCGCTGGAAGCGGTATCGTGAGCAGCTCGAGCCGGCGCTGCCCGTGCTTCTGCCCTGGGCGGAACGCCTGGGTTACCAAGACTGAGTTGGGAATTTCCGCCAATCAGCGGCCGCAATTCCGGCGAAAAATTCCAAACGCAAAATATCTCTCACTGATTTTATTGGATAAATTCTATTTGGCACGGTCCCTGCATTGATAGGTCCGTGGCCCAATGGTGGGCCGGAACGGATAAAAGGGACCAGACAATGTTCGCAACTTTCTCAGCCAGCCGCGAAACCGCAACGGCTCTCGCTTTCGCTTTCATCACTGCGATGCTTTGCGTCAGCAGCGCGACCTCCCTCATTGCCTGACCGGAGGACAGCGTGACCAACCGTTTCCTGATCAATCGGCGCGACGCCAAGATCATGGGCGTCGCCGCAGGGATCTCCGACTTTAGCGGGATCGATCCGACTCTGATCCGCGTCGCATTGGTGGCAGGCCTCCTGCTCACCGGACCGATCGTTATCATCCTTTACCTCGTCACCGGGCTGGTGGCCGCCGACCGCTAAGGGCGGCCACCCCTCTCCCACGCCAACCGGGAACCTTCCCGCCCCAGCGCCATCTGTTGCCGATGCGGGCTTTGCGCTAGCAGCCCGACAGCAATCGGGAGAACGTGAATGGCTCCGCGCAGGGGATTGAGCCTCGGCTCCGCGCTCGTGGGCGCACTCATCACATTGCTGATCCTCGCCGCGATCGCCGCCGCAATCATCTTCGGCGGCCTTTTCCCGGTCGCTGCCTCCGTCAAGGACGGGACAGCCTTTCGCTGGGCGGTCATGGAAGCGCGCGAACATAATGTTCAGCGCTCCGCCAAGGGCCTTACCGCACCAAGGTTCACGGCCGCCGATATCAGCGAAGGCGGCTCTCACTATAAAGGGATGTGCCAGGCCTGCCACGGCGGGCCGGGGGCCGAGGCGGGCGAGTTCGCGCCGGGGATGAACCCGCGTCCCCCAAACCTCGCCAGGGCGGCCGGCGACCTGTCTGTCGAGCAGGTCTTCTGGATCGCGAAAAACGGCATACGCATGACCGGAATGCCCGCCTTCGGGAAGACGGACGAGGACGAAGAGCTGTGGAAGGTCGCCGCCTTCGTCAAGGCGCTGCCCAAGGTTTCGCCGTCGGATTATTCGGCGCTTCCCAATGCTCACGAGCATGAGGAAGCGGAAGCCGGCGAGGAGCATGACCACCATCACTGACGCTGGCGGCAATGACGACGCTGGAGTAGGAAGCCGCAACGGGGCTGGTTGAACACCTAGAGGAGCGAACATGCGCAATCTGCTTATCGGACTGGCCCTCGCCGCGATTGCGGTTCCAGCTTCGTCGGCGCTGAACGTCGGAACGAAGGCACCCGACTTTACCGCGCCCGGCGCTTTCAACGGCAAGCCGGTCACCGTGCATTTGGCCGAGAAGCTCAAGCACGGTCCCGTGGTTCTGTATTTCTTCCCGAAGGCCAATACTGGGACATGCGATCTCGAAGCGCACCTTTTCAGCGAGAAGACCGACGATTTCCGGAAGCTGGGCGCAAGCGTGATCGGCATGTCGGCAGACGATCAGGGAACGCTCAAGGAGTTCTCGGCGCTGAAGTGCGGCGGCAAGTTCCCGGTCGCGACTGCGAACGAGGAAATCCGCAAGGGCTATGACGTGGTGCTTGCCCAGAAGCCGGAATGGGCAACCCGAACGTCCTACGTCATCGCTCGCGACGGCAAGATCGTCATGGAATACACCGACCTGAAATCCGCGCCGGAGCATGTGGCGCGGACCTATGCCGCGGTGCAGGCGCTCAAAGGGAAATAGCCGCCGAAAGGGGGGCAAGATGGGGGAAGCAAGACTTGCGGCGCTGCTTGCGGCAGCGATCGCGCTCGCCGGGATGTCGGCGGATCGCCCGGCGACCTTCAGCTACGATCCCCAGCCGCGCTGGCAGGAAGATCCGGAGACAGAGGACGTCTGCAAGGCGATGCAGAGCGAATGCTCGGGGCAACTCAAGGACGGGCAGATCGACGCCGACTGGGGCTATGCCGAGCTCTATAACGCAAACGGTTATCTCGTCGCGCTGCGGTCGCTCAAGTCCACTGGCTGCAAACCGCTCGACGAGCACATGCTTCTGTCCCACCGGCACTTCGTCACGGTCTTCAGCCAGGATGGAGCGCCCGACCTCGATAACATCACCGTGGAAGTCGCCGCTGGCACCAACCCGGAATCGGTTCGGCTGGTGAAGCGCGGCGAAACCCAGGTCAGCATCGGTTGCTGATCGCGACTACCGCGTCGCGACCTTGTCTTCCGACTTCGGCGCCCTGTCGGCATCCCGGTTCTCGCCCCGTGAATCGAGCAGTGCCGCGATGACCTTGCCGTCGCGCTTGTAGATGTCCTGATAGTCGATGATCCGCCCATCCACGGTCGCCGCCGACGACATGTATACGATGTAGACGGGCAGCGGCTGCGGGAAGTTGGCTTGCACTGACTTTCCGCTTGCGACCGTCGCCTTGATCTTTTCGGGCGTCCATTCGTCGCCGCCCTCCGTGAGGAGGATCGTCGCCAAGTCCATGATGTGCTCGGTCCGGATGCAGCCGTGGCTGAATGCGCGCACCTTGCTGTTGAACCGGCTCTTGGCATTGGTGTCGTGAAGATAGATTGCCTTGGAATTGGGCATCACGAACTTCACCTGGCCGAGCGCATTGGTTGGCCCCGGCGGCTGGCGCCAGCGCTGCACTCCTCCATCGCCGCCCTTCACCGCGACATAACCGTTCTTGCCGGCGACCTCATGAGCAATGCTGCTCGGTACCTCCCACCAGGGATTGAGGATTACGCCCGTCGCCATTGCCGATAGCTGCGGCGTTGGCGTCGAGATCTTGCCGGCGACCGCATGGTGCCTTGAGATGGTCTCGCCTTTCTCGACGAGTGCCGCGGTGTATGCCGGGACGTTCACGATGATGTAGCGCTCGCCAAGGTCGTTGGGCAGCCAACGCCAACGGTCCATGTTCAGCCGAATGCGATGGATCTTGTCGGTCTCCGCGGCCGGGGTGACCTCCAGCGCATGCTTGAGCGCCGCATATTGCGGGTGCGTCGGCAGCAGCCCCTGAAGCGTCTCGGCGACCTGGTGGGTCTGAAGGGCCCACCGAAGCAGTTGGTCCTGGCGGCCGCCGTCGAGATCGGGGTCCTTGATCCACCAGTCGATCCTGTCCTTCCCGCGAACATGCCCCAGAGCGAGGTCCGAGGAGAGACGGTTGAACCGATCGGTTGCGGCGGCGCTCATCGCCATTGGATCGCCGCTTTGGAGAGCTGCGGTGAGCCCTGCCGGATCGTAGTCGGCGGGATTCAGGCCTTCCTTTTCCATGCCCTGGATGTAGGCGAGCAGCTGCTGCACGTCGGGCACGTTCCACAGTGGCGGCGGAAGCGGCGCGGGCTCGGGCGCAATCGTCCCAGGCTCGACCGGCGGGACAGCAACCGGCTGCTGGGGCTGTACCGGCTGCGCAGGCTGCTGCGCATCGGCCGCGAACGGCAGCGCCGACGCGACGCAGAGAAACGCGAATGCATTGAATCGGTTACGGAATTTCACAGCTGTTTAGCCCTCGTCCGATCGTGATGGCGGTCAGTCTTGCCCACCTCGCACAATACATATGCTGAACGGCAAGGGCCAGTGAAGCTATCCGAGCCGGGCCACTAAGCCGTGGAAAAGAACGAATCTTTAAGGTGCTCGCAGTTAACGCTCCCTCCGAAGTGGGGGAGTCTATGGCGAGCAAGTATCTCGACGGCTCAATGGTTCCGCGCGCGGTCACCCGCAATTGGGACCAGCGTGACGAGCCGCGTTCCGAGGTTCGGTCTCAGACCGCGATCCTCGAGTTGCGCGGACGCAAGCATGAGGTCCAGCTGGTCAATGTTTCGCGCTCCGGCGCGATGCTTATCTTCTCCTTGATCCCTCAAATAGGCGAGACGATAAGCATTCGGCTTGCCGGACGGCCCGCAACGTCCGGAAGCGTGTGCTGGGTGCGGGGCGGGAAGATCGGCATCAATTTCACCGCATCGGTGGAGTAGCCGCGCGTGGAGATGAGTTTTTCGATGATCAAAGCGCGCATTGCGGAGGCTCCGGACCCGAGTGATCGCCGCCGGATGCCCCGGCTTCCGGTCGATCTCGAAGTCCAGATGCGCGAGCTTGGGGCAAGCGGTGTGGAAGCGCGGGTAATCAACATTTCCGAGCGCGGGTTCATGGCCGAAACCGAGGCGCATTTCGAAGTCGGCTCGCGGGTTTGGCTGCTGCTTCCCGGCAGGGAGCGGGCAAGTGCTGTCGTCAAGTGGATAGCCGGCGACCGGCTTGGCGCCGAGTTCGCCGAACCGATCTCGCTGGACGAATTCGATCGCGCTTAAAGTCCTGAATCGCAACCGCGATTCATCGTAAACCGAAAACTTACCGTCCGTCCCAATTTGGGCCGGGATGCAACCGGCGCCGCTTTCGGTCGTTCACCCGACCCGAAAGGAACGTTTTATGCCTGCACCTACAGGCCAGAGCGACATGACCTACCATCCGACGATGCGCGGCTATCACGCCGTGTACCGCGAGCATGAGGTAAACCACTGCCCGGGCTGCGGCCGCACGCACTGGATCATCGGCCGTGTTTCGGCCGAATGCGCCTTCTGCACGACGGCCCTTCCGCTCGCGGAAGCGAGCATGCAGTCGCACGGACGGCCGGTCTTCATCCTTCACAAGAACGCCAACAATCACGCCTGGGCGGCTTAATCCGCCCTAGCCGGCCGGTGCTTTGCGCACCGGCACCGAGGCATTGCACAGATCGACGCCGCCGGCCGGTCGGATGAAGAAGTCATCCTGCCGGTTAGCGCGCGCATGGACGTAGTCCGCGAACGTCGCGCTGTTCGTGTTCATGTTTTGGAACGACGGGCGGTTCGCTGCGGGCATGTCGCTGGCGAGCTGAACGCTCGCGATCGGGACGTCCTGTGTCCGCTCCTTGTAGAAGCCGAGCGCTTCCGTCCCGCGCGGCAGGCTGCTCATATTCTCGATGCCGCTAATGACTCGCCCCACAACGGCGATGTTGCGATCGAGATGCCTCGGCGCATGACCGATGACCGCATAGAGCTCGCCGCCAGTACCGGTGTCGGGCGAAAGGTCCCGGCCTACGCCGACATAGCCGTAGCAGTGGACGAGATTGGCGCTGCCGCTCTTCGGATCGAAGCCGACCGGCCAGCCGGAGACGAAGCCGGCCTGCGGCGCATAATCATCGGCGAAGCCGAGCTGGTGGACCGCGGCTGCATCCACATCTCGCGCATATTCGGCCGGCGGCTTGGCGACGACGCCTTGCGGGAGGGGGTCGGTGCTTTCGTTCTTGCCCCACTGGACGACATAATTGTCCTGCACGCGATAGATTGCGGCACTGTCCCACCAGTGGGCCTTGGCCAGCGCGCGGATGTTCCCGACGTGCACTGGCGCGAAGTCAGGCGCCAGCTGGATGACCACCCGACCGCCCATCTTCAGGTCGATGACCAGAAGGTCTTCGGCAGGGATCGTCACCCACGCGCTCTCGGGCGCCGCCGCGATGATCTCGGTCGGAGTCTTGGGTTTGACCGGTGCAGCACCGATAAGTGCAATCAGAGGGAGGACGAGCAGGGTGCGCATCGCGTTTCCTTGTCTTTTGGCGCGGACACGATAGGCGCGGCGCGATGCATATTGCCAGCCTAATGCTGTTGGGATCGGGGGAGCTCGGGCGGGAGTTCACGATCGCCGCGAAGCGCCTCGGTTGCCGAATCATCGCCTGCGACCGGTATGCCAGCGCGCCAGCGATGCAGATGGCCGACGCCTTCGAGGTCTTTCCGATGCTCGACGGCAGTGCGTTGCGGGCCGCGGTCGAGAAGCACCGGCCCGACGCCATCATTCCCGAGATCGAGGCGATCGACACGGAGACTCTGGCCGCGCTCGAGCGGGAGGGCTGGCGCGTCGTTCCGTCGGCGAAGGCCGTGCAGCTCACCATGAACCGAGACGGGATCCGCGATTTCGCAGCGACTGAACTCGGGCTCGTGACGTCAAGATACCGTTTCGCGGAGAGCCGCGAGGAAGCCGTCGCCGCTACGGAAGCAATCGGCCTGCCCTGTGTCATCAAGCCGGTGATGTCGAGCTCGGGCAAGGGCCAGAGCACTGCGGGTGCCCGGAGCGAGGTCGAGGCCGCCTGGGACTATGCCGTCGAGAAGATGCGCGGCGACCGGCCGCGGATCATCGTCGAGGAGTTCATCCGCTTCGACAGCGAGATCACCTTGCTGACCGTCTCGACGAAGGACGGCGTGATCTTCTGCCCGCCGGTCGGTCACCGGCAGGAGCTGGGCGACTATCGCGAGAGCTGGCAGCCGGCGGCACTTCCAGCCGCCGCTCTGCAGTCAGCGCAGGACCAGGCGAAGCGCGTCGTCGAGGCGCTCGGCGGCCACGGTATCTTCGGGGTCGAATTCTTCATCCGCGGCGAGGAAGCGATCTTTTCGGAGCTGAGCCCACGTCCGCACGATACCGGCATGGTGACCCTGATTTCCCAATATCCGAACGAGTTCGAGCTTCACCTTCGCGCGGTGCTCGGCCTTCCGATACCCGCGATCGAGTTTGCTGGTCCGTCGGCCTCGGCCGTCATCCTCGCTGACCGTGAAAGCGAGCACTTCGCTTATCGGGGGATCGAGGACGCGCTCGGCCTCGGCGAGCCCGGAAAGCCGATCGACCTTCGGATTTTCGCGAAACCCAACACCTTGAAGAACCGGCGGATGGGCGTTGCTCTCGCTCGCGCGGGGACTGCGGAGGAAGCCGTCGAGCGCGCAAAGGCGGCGGCGGGCAAAGTCGAAATCGACTATAGGAGCCGCTGAATGGGAAGCCTTGGCGCGCCTTGCGCGTTGGCTTGGCGAGGAGTGAACATGCGAACACCAGCTCTTGCCGCGCTCGCCGCGGCGCTCGCGCTTTCCGGCTGCGGCAAAAGCGACCAAAGCGCCCCGGCCAAGCCGATCAAAATCCACACCGAGGCGCAGGAGCAATTGCACCGTGCGAGCGGCCTCAATCGCGCGATCGGGCTGAAACGCGCGATTTACGATTCGGGTTATGCCTGCAAGCGTGTCACGAAGACGGGGTTCGTCGGCGACTACAAGAACATGGACATATGGATGACCCAGTGTGCCGACGGGCGTGACTGGGCGGTGTTCATCGGACCGGACGGAAGCGCGCAGGTCCGCGACTGCAAGGATGTTGCCGCGGTCGGTCTCCCGGCCTGCGTGATCAAGAGTGAGGAAGCGAGCGCGGAGCCGGTGACCGCAGCCACCGGCAATTCAACCGGCGAAAGCGATTAGCCGGCGGTCGCCGGAGTGCAGTCGTGCGATTCGCGATACTCGCCCTTCGCAGACATCTCCCGGACCGTCTTGCACTTGCCCTGAGGGATTTCCTCGCGCCAGCTACCGTCGGGGTTATTGACCCGATTACCCTTGCGGACGGGGTTGCCCTTGGCGTCGAGCTTGTAGTTCCAGCTCTTGGGGATAGCGGCCCCCTTTTGCTCGGGCGCCGCCTGGGCAGCCGTCGCGGCCGCAAGACCAAGCGCGGCGACCGTTCCTACTACGGCAACAATCCAGAACTTTTTCATCTCACACGACTCCCTAGGCTCCATGTATAGTGCAATAGAGGTGAACCCGCACTGAAGCGGGTTGACAGCATTGCGCGACGAACGGAGCGCGCCCGAGATGTGGTGGCGCGGCGTCGGCCGCGCAAGCTAGTCGCCGGTGGGCTTAGCCCTGCCTGGCCTTGAACCGGCGGTTCGTCTTGTTGATGACGTACACGCGGCCGCGGCGGCGAATGACCCGGCAATCGCGATGCCGGCTCTTCAGCGACTTCAAGGAGTTACGAATTTTCATCGGGCGCCGCGCCTCGTCTTTCAAAGCCTGATTGTGGGAGGTTGTTAAACCGGCGGCTCCCCTATGTGGAGAGCGCCTTCAAGTCAAGCGCGGCTACTTCTTCGCCCGGGGCTGGCCCGGCGCGAAGGTGTCGCCGAAATAATCGCCCTGGTACCAAAGAGGCCGCTGGTCGGCGTCCGCAAGCGTCCGTGAAATCCGGTAGTTGAGTTCCGCATAGCGCGCCCCTTGGTCCCACAGGATCCCCTGCGACAAGTCGTCATTCACCTTGTGATAGGTGTTCGACAGGAAGCCCTTCCAGATGGGCTCGCCGCCATTGGCGAAGCCCGTCATCAGGAGGATCGCCGGCACGCCCCGCGTCACGAACCGGTAATGGTCGGAGCGAACGAAGATCGCCTCTTCCGGCATCGGGTCGGCGGAGACCGTAACCCCCATCGACTTGGCCGCATCAGCGACTGCGCGCGCGACCGTCGAATGCTCCGCCCCGAACGCGATCACGTCGGTGAAGGGGTAGAGCAGGACCGGCATGTCGAGATCGACGAGCCCGACGATGCTTCTTGCGGGAACGGTCGGATGCGACGCGAAATAGTCGGCTCCGCGAAGGCCCTTCTCTTCGCCGGTATTGGCGATGAACAGGACCGACCGGCGTGGCGGCTTGCCGGAAGCGACGAATTCGCGCGCCGCCTCTAGCATCGTCGCGACGCCAGCCGCATTGTCGAGCGCGCCATTGTAGACCGCATCCTCGCCCGGCTTCGCGTTCGGCTTGACGCCGAGATGATCGAGATGGCCCATCAGGACGACATATTGGTCCTTCAGCGCCGGATCGCTTCCGGGCAGCATGCCGATCACTTCGGGGCTGGAGAAGTCGGTCCACTCCATCTTGTCGCTGAGCTTGAGCCGCGAACCGAGGTCGAACCCGCGAAGGGTCCCAGGCTTGGCCGACCTGGCGGCGATCTTTGCGAAATTCTTCCCGGCCGCGGCGAATAGTTTCGTCGCCATCTCACGAGAAATCGAGGCGACGACTCCGACGCTTGCCGACTGGCTCCGGGTCTGGCCTGTGGGGTCGTTCCAGTCGACCACCGGCCGGTCGTAATAGGCAAGCCGGCTGAAGCCGGGACGCTGGCCGGTCGCCGCGATCTCGATGACCCCAGCAGCGCCCTTGCCGGCGGCCGTGATTGCTTTGCTGGAATCGAGGTGCGCCGAAACTTCGGTCGGAAGCCCGACGGGCGCACCTTCCATCAGAACGACGATCTTCCCACGCACGTCGAGTCCGGCGTAATCGTCGATCCCCAGCTTGGCGTCGCTGATGCCGTGACCGACGAAGACGAGAGGGAGGTCGAAGTCGCGCGACTGCTGGGCAATGCTTGCACGCACCGCGAAGTCCACCGCCGGGGTGAGCTTGACCCAGTCCTTTCCGATCAGAAGCGAGGCCGTCGGAGGCTCGGCATGAATCGCTCGCCGGAATGGCACCTGTTCGTACCAGCCGCCATTGGAGCCGCCGGGCTGGAGCCCAATCGCCCGGAATTGCGAAGCGACGTAGGACGCGCCGATCTCATAACCCTTGGACCCGGTGTCGCGGCCCTCGAGGAGATCGCTTGCAAGGAACTCGACGTCGGCTCGCACGCGCTGCGTTGCCCCCGGATCGACAACTTGCGGGGCTGGAGCCGCAGCTGCGGCGACGAGCGCCAACGGCGCGAAGATGAGCTTCAACGATTTCATTCGCGCGAATTCCTGCAGCTTGGGTGATGCCGTACCGATGTCGGCAAAGCCGCTAGCCCGCGCAACTGATTCGACCAAGTGGCCGCTGACGGCGACCGGAGGCGGGTCGCCTATTCGAGGACCATCGTGTCGCCGCGAATCTCGACCGAGGCGAATTTGCTGAGGAAGCTTTGGCCGAGCAGCGACTGCGTTCCCTCATCGAGGATGATCGCCGGCGTATCATGAGCAGACGCGGATCCGAGCGAAACCCGGTCCAGCATAGCCACCTCGCCATGAACGTCGCCGCTCGCGCCTTCACCGACGACTTCGGGCATTCCGATGGACGTCGCCAGGCCCGCCCGCCGCGCATCCTCGCGAGAGAGAGCGATGACGGTAGCGCCCGTGTCGACCAGGAAGTGGATCGGCTGTCCGTTCACTTCCACGTCCGCGTAGAAATGGCCGTCCCATTCACGTTCGAGGGTGACCGCGTTCCCGCTGTAGTTCTGGCTCGAACTGTCGTCTTCGTCGGAGGAATCTGAACCAGTCAGCGTTGCTTCATGCGCACTCAACCGATTCTCGATTCGATGAGAACTGCCCGACGGCATGTTTGTCATGCACGACGCCACTGCACCGATCACGAACACGAAGATGAGCCAGCTTCGAGCCATGCCCCGCCAATACGTCCGGCGCAGTAAAGAAACGCCTAAACGTCGGCGTGCTTACGATTTTGTAATGCTCATCGCTTAATCCCTCCCGGAACTTGTGCAGTTGCGGGGCGGGGACATGTTTCACTCATTGCGCGGGATGGTCGTCGGAATGGTCGTGATTGCCGGCGTCAGCGCCTATGCGGTCGTCGATCGCGGCGTGAACTACAAAGAGGCCAAAGGCTCGATCGTGATGATCGACCGCAAATGCAATTTCACGGAAACGACTACCGAAGGGGACGGACACACCGTCGCTCGCGGAATCACCGACTCGTGCAACTCGACGGATGAGTGGGCGACCGTGAAGGAAAAGCGCAACAAGGTCGTGTCCGGCACTGCCGTGGTGCAGGTGAGCTACACAGCTCCGCAAGACGGGGTCCAACATTTCGCCGAGCTCAACTTCGATGGCCGCGACGATGAGTTTTATGAGCTGAAGGCAGGCGACGATATCGCAATCCTCGTCAGCAACGACGATCCGTCGAAGATCAAGAAGGCTTAGGCTGCCTGCAATTGCTTGAGCTTGCGCTCCCATTCGAGCGCATGCGTCACGATCACATCGATGTCGGCGAAGCGGGGTGTCCAGGCCAGCGCCTCGACCAGCCGCGCGTTGCCGGCGACCAGCTCGGGCGGATCGCCCGCCCGGCGGCCCTTCATCTCGCGCCTGACCGGCTTGTCGGCGACCCGGTCGATGGCATCGAGCACGTCGAGCACGGACAGGCCCTTGCCATAGCCGCAGTTGAGGACGAGATTTTCAGCCGGCTTTTCGACCAGCCGCTCCAACGCCAGAACATGGGCATCGGCGAGATCGCTGACATGGATGTAGTCGCGGATGCAGGTGCCGTCGCGCGTCGGATAATCGTCGCCGAAAACGTCGACATGGTCCCGTTTGCCGACGGCCGCTTCCACCGCGACCTTGAT
>Ga0207701_10000878_pt1 | contig 31955 bp, 20 predicted proteins | sample KBSSwiSSwithPhiX_FD_184294 | JGI IMG/M metagenome (GOLD analysis project Ga0207701, IMG submission 184294) | Switchgrass rhizosphere bulk soil microbial communities from Kellogg Biological Station, Michigan, USA, with PhiX - S5 (SPAdes) (version 2) | ecosystem: Environmental > Terrestrial >... | reverse complement strand
AAGTGCGATCATAGCACGCATGTAAGTATTTTGTTTCACCCATCCCTGTTTCACCTGCTCCCTGATATAATTGTAAGCCGCGAAATTTTGTCCCAGAACCGGTACATCCTTGAAAAAACTGCGCATGTACAGGTAATGAATGGGGTCATAACCGATATAGGTTCCGGGAATTTTTTTGTTATTTTTTTTCAGAAGATCGTAATCTCTTTTGATTTCGTTATCCAGGTATGCAATAGCCTGACTGGTAAGTATATTGATCTTAGCAAGATCGGAAGTTGGTATAGCGCCGAGTTTTTGCAGTTTACCTAGGCCTGAAATAATATATTGAGTCATATACCGGTCAGGATATCCACCCTTGTTCCAGGTGAAAGCTCCTGGTTCGGTTTGCATTTCAATCAGTTTGTCCAGAGCGCTCTTTAATTCCTGCGACATCCTAACCACATCAAACAGCAATGCAATATTTTTTTTCTGCTGCGATTCAGTTTTTGCTTCCAGCACCCATGGTGTTTCTTCAAGAAGAATGTTTTTCAGGTCCTGGTTCTTCTGCAGGTTGCTAAGGAAAGCTGATGTATCACTGTTTTTCCATTTTTCAATGATCGATTTGAGTTTCGGAAAACTGTTCGCCAGTTTTGATGCCAGTGCATTTGCATAATACCTGTTGAAGATCTGCTCTGCATTCTCATCTTTTGCTTCCGATAAATAGGGTAATGCCTGTACTGCGTACCACGCAGGGTTCGAAGTGAATTCAATGGTCAGCGCTTTATTCTTCAAAGATGTTCCTGTGCCGCTTTTCAGTAATTTTTCAAATTTGAATGATTTTGTTTTCTGACCCCTTACCGGAAGCGTAATAGTTTCTGTTACCAGCATCCTGTTGCTCAATACAGGTATGATATCTTCTTCTCCGTCACTCAGTGAAACGTCTTTAGTATCCGCAGTGGCAATGACTCTCCACGTTAATGGTTGGGCGTATGTGGCGGGAATTTTTATGGTAAATGATAATGGAACTGACTGACCCGAAGGCGCATTGAATTTTATTGATTGATGAATTTTATTGATCATTCCCATTACTTCTTTCCCGGTTGATGGATCAAATAATTGCAGGCTTGCCAGGCCACTGATGGCTTTTGCCGACATGTTCACCACCTTCACACTGAAGTCGATGCTGTCGCCTTCACGTAAGAAACGTGGAGCATTAGGCTGTACCATTAACTGCTTTTGCGTAACAATCGATTTTTCTCCGTATGCATAAGAAAGATCTTTTGTATATGCCAGCAGCATCCATTTCCATGTGGTAAGTGCTTCCGGACTTGTAAATGAAAATTCCACATTTCCTGCTGAATCTGTCTGGAGGTCGGGGAAGAAGAATGCAGTTTCATTCAGATTCTTTCTGGGTTGAATGGAGGGTGGGGGAAAATTTTTATTATACGTTTGATCCAGGGCAGTATCATTAATTTCATTTGATTGATTGGCTGCTGCTTCAGTGACAACGGCAACCCCCTGAACTTTTCCCTGCAATGTTCGCATCATTCCATTTGCAGCTACTGAAGGGGCTCTTGCACCATATAATTTGGAGTCTCTTGCATAAAAAACCTGCTCTTCAGTAGTCTTTAATTTATCATATTCTTTTGTAATAAGATTCTCTTCTTCTTCATAATTATTCCTTTGCTCTGATTCGCCTGCAAAGAAATCCGTCTTCCCATTCCAGGCTGAATAATCATTTTCCATCGACCAGATATTTGGCAAAGTCCACTGGTGTTTGTGCAATTCATCCAGCGAAGCATCATACATCGATGTCAGCAATTCAGCAGCAACTTTATCGCCTTTTAAACCACTGACCTTTACTTTCCATTTTTCACCACTTCCGGGTAAGGTCCTGTCACGGAATGTGATGTAGTCAATTTTCAATTCTTTATTTTTAAAGGGCACTCCTATAGTGAGGTTATCGGTATAGAATCGGTTATTCTTTACAAAAGCTACTTTCACTATGATCGATCCACGGTCACTCTCTGAAATATTCAATACAGTTCCGATCTCATTTTTTGAAGTATTGATTAAATCTGTTTTGGCGTTTTTGTTTTTCACTACTTCATGAATAACATTTACCTCTCCGATATTTGTTTTAAGGTTGTATTTCACTTTTTCACCGGGCTGTACATTCGTTTTATCCGCCTCCAGCATGGCTACTGATTCCGGAGAAATAATCTTTTCATTATATAACAATACATATTTTTTGTCCTGTACGGTATCGCCGTATTTGTCTTTCGTCGAGGCTTCGATAAGATACCAACCGGGCTCAGTTATTTTTCCCGGAACCTTAAATTCACCATCTGCTGACGTTGTTCCCGAAATTTCAGCTACCGGTTTTCCTTTTGACCATTTTACTTTGTTGCTTTCATCCGAGTAGAGATCAAGAGGAAAATTTGCGTAATATTCATCCCTGCTCATCACAAACTGGTCAGGCTGTTCCCAATAGCGTTCGCGGAAAATTTTTGAAGGAGCATTCAGTCTAAACAAAGAGAGTTTAACCTCGGCCTTTTCAAACGAATCATTCATGTTACTAGAGCGAACAGTTAAATTTTTCAAACTGTCGGTATGAAGCCTCGATGGCAAATCCAATAAAAGCTTCATCGATTCATACGCCACGCTTACGCTTGTATTACTGCGGATGGTTTCTCCATTGATATCCGTAACATCTGCATATACCGAATAATTAAACACTGGGTGTGCGGATTTTGGAATAGCGTTATCCGGTATTGCGGGAAATGCGATGAAGAATTTTCCATTTTCGTCAGTAGTGGTGGTGGCATAAATAATTACTTTTTCCTGTTGCGGGTAGGGAGGCCAGATCCGCGGCATGTAATCCGAATACCACAACGGTATGTTCGCATTCCGGAATACCCTGTACTGAACGGTCGCTCCATTTATACTGTTACCAGCATATGATTTTGCGTTGCCTTCTACTTTAACCACATCATTTACTCTGTAAGTGCCTTTGGGTGGCGCAATTTCTACAAAGAATTTCGGACGCTTATATTCTTCAACAAATATCCTCGTATCATTATCAGTATTTTCATCATTAATGGTGAATTCTCCATTCATCAACCCCATTGGTAAAATAAATTTTCCCGAGTAGCTTCCGAATTCATTTGTGGTTACAGAAATGCTGTCTGCTTGCTCTCCATTAGCATCAAATAATACTACTTTGGTTTTCCTGCCAGGTATTACCGCATGATTTTTTTCTTTGCCATTGTTTGCGACCAATATTCCTTTGAAATATACTGTTTGACCGGGCCGATAAATCGACCGGTCGGTGAAAAGGAAAGTTTGTTCTGTTACTATGTCTTTAGTATTCTCGCTGCCATCATACAAATAAATGTTGGACTCCCTGTCAAGAAATAATTTGTCGTTACCATGTGTGATCTCAAAACGTATATTTCTGTAAGGTCTTCCCGGTGTGGACTTTTTTAGTTCAAAAAAACCATTCGCATCCGACACATACGACTCCAGTTTCCTGAGTTTTTCAGTTTTGTCGCTGTTACTGTAGTATTCTTCCCATACCTGCACTTTTGCTGCGGCAAGCGGCGCACCGTTCTTTCTGTTCAGTACATAATACTTTGTATTGTTATGGATAAACGAAATATCAGAAACATTGACAAGATGCAACGCCATCGGGTTTTTGCCAGGAGAGAAATTTTTATCCGGACTCACCAGAACACCATATTCGCCGACAGGAAGTGTATCGATCTTTATTTCTACCCGATGCTGCTGATGATCGTTTGTTGCAGGTAAATTAAAAGTGTATGTTTTTATTACTGGCAGGTCTGCAACCTTTTTCCAGTATTCATCGGTCCATTTTTCCCTTCCGAGTTTTTCCCTTATTGTTCTGTCGAATCTGATGATCCTGAAATATGCGGTTGTTATGTTGCGGTAATTCACCAGTATCCTGAACGGATCATTCCTGGTGTTCACTACTTCAGCTTTCATACTGATCTCCAGGTGCTCTATCTGGCGTATTAAGTTCCTGCTATTGGATGATGACTCGTTTTTAATTTTGAAGCCTGATATTATCAGGCAAAGTTCTTTTGCTTTGTTGAGCAGGTAACGGTTTGACGTATCTCCAAGCGGATCATAATTTCTTCCTTTTTCCAGGTACCATCCGGCCAGGTATAAAAGAGCGGGTGCGGTAACCGCTGAACTGTTATACTTACTGATGATTTTTTCTACAGACCTTTTTATCAATTCGTCTTTGTCAGGATTTATGCCGAAATTTTTTACAAACTGCAACCGGTCGATGTCGCCATCAATTAAGGCGTCGGGTTTTGCATCATTGATATGAAATGAGAGCAATTGCTGATATACTTCCAATGCCTTATGATGAAGTGATAAACTGTCAGAGGTTTTAAATTTGTGATCAATAAAAGTTGTTGCATCAGCAAATGCAATGCTGTCATTGATCTCAAATGTGTATGCAGGTTTCGTTATATATCTTTCATCGTTTCTGAAATAATCAAGTGCCCTGAATGCGAGGAGATCGAAAAGGGTAGGGCGAAGATTTCTTGCATTTCCCTTTATGATGAGCGGATCAAATTTGCCGAGTTTCGCGGACATCAGCATTTTTGATGGTGCCAGCGATTTTGCGAAGTGATCGGTAATTCGTTCATACAACTGTTCAAGGGACCATGTTGAAATATCTTTGTCGTCGTATCCTTTTGTGTTGCTTCTGTTGTAAAACTGCCAGCGGTTCATCTGCAGGTAGGTCCAGTAACTTCCTCCCGCTATACTGTGGAGTATCGATCTTGCAGGTTCCTTTGCTGCGGCGATTTCTTTTTCGAGCAATGCAATGTTCTCATATCTTCCGGAATCTGATAACTGGTCGTTTAACGACATACGATATACCAATGCCTTTATCACCTGTACGTCGTTGTTTTCTTTTTTAGCTGAACCGTAGATGTTGTTGGTTTCTTTCAGCGCTGTTTTGATGAGCCCTGCTTTTTCTATTAATGAATCGATGCGTTTCCATTCTTTAATATAAGTGCGCTGCGCAGAAGCGGAGTAAGAAAGGATTAAAATAAAGGATGCAAGTACTAATTTCATTTATATAATTTTTTTATCGCAGATCCCACTTTTCACTTTTCACTTTTCACTTTCCATGATGCACCACTCATCCCGATTACACATCTCACAAGACAAAAAAACCGGACTATACGTAGTCCGGCTTCAAATATTTATTTATACTTAACATTTACTTTTTCTTCCCGATCACTTCTGCCATACTTTTTCCGATATCTGCCGGACTGCTTACTACAGTAATGCCACATTCCCTCATGATCTTCATTTTTGCTTCTGCTGTATCATCAGCACCACCGATGATCGCGCCTGCATGGCCCATCCTTCTGCCGGGAGGCGCTGTTTGTCCTGCGATAAAACCTACAACAGGTTTTTTACCATTATCCTTGTACCATCTTGCAGCTTCTGCTTCCATGCCACCGCCGATTTCTCCGATTACCACTACACCATCTGTTGCAGGATCATTCATGAACATTTCAAGTGCTTCCTTAGTGGTAGTACCAATGATCGGGTCGCCACCAATACCCACGGCTGTTGAAACGCCTAATCCTGCTTTGGCAACCTGGTCGGCAGCCTCATAGGTTAATGTTCCGGATTTAGATACCACACCAATTCTGCCGGATTTAAAGATGAACCCTGGCATGATACCCACTTTGCATTCATCTGATGTGATCACGCCCGGGCAGTTTGGACCGATCAGCCTTGAAGATGTTCCTGCCATAAAAGATTTCGCTTTAACCATGTCCTGAATCGGGATCCCTTCGGTGATACAAACGATCAACCTGATCCCGGCATCCGTTGCTTCCATTATCGCATCTGCGGCAAATGGTGGCGGTACAAAAATGATGGATACATCTGCACCGGTTGCTTTAACTGCATCAGCCACCGTATTGAATACCGGTTTGTCTAGATGTTTGGTGCCACCTTTTCCGGGGGTAACGCCTCCAACAACCTGTGTACCGTACTCGATCATCTGAGTCGCGTGAAAAGTGCCTTCAGTTCCTGTGAAACCCTGTACCAGAACTTTCGAATTCTTATTGACGAGAATGCTCATGTATGCTATTTAAGTCGGGCAAAAATAGGGAAAAAGGGTATGTTAACTTAAAGGCGCGTCATTATTGATAATATCCTCCATGTTGCGGTCGTTGTCGATCTTGCCGGTAGCTTCGAGCATACGCATGTCTTTCGCATCTTTTAAAAACTCTGAAGCGAATATGAATTCGTTGAGCAGCTCATTTTTAGAGAAGATGATCTCTTTCTTGGTGCCTTCCCACTCTTTCAATCCTTTGTGCATATAAATAATGTGATCACCGATTTCCATCACGCTGTTCATGTCGTGGGTATTTACTACTGTAGTGATATTATATTCTTTCGTGATCTCCTGGATAAGCCGGTCGATTACGAGGGAAGTCTGCGGGTCGAGGCCGGAATTGGGTTCATCGCAAAAAAGATATCTAGGGTTAAGCACTATGGCGCGTGCAATGCCCACTCTCTTTTTCATACCACCACTCAGCTCTGCAGGGAATTTTTTATTGGCGCCTACAAGGTTCACCCTTTCGAGCACCTCATTTACTCGTTTCAATTTTTCTGCTGTGGTGTCATTCGTAAACATATTCAGCGGGAACATCACATTCTTTTCCACAGTAAGGCTGTCAAAAAGTGCCGATCCCTGGAAAAGCATACCGATCTGTTTGCGGATATCTTTTCTTTCATCCGGGCCCATGGTAAGGAATTCTTTACCATCGTATAAAATTTGCCCGTTATCTGGTTGAAATAATCCAACAAGGCACTTCATGAAAACGGTTTTTCCACTTCCGCTTGCTCCGATAATAAGGTTGCACATGCCTGTATCAAGTACCGCTGAAACATCATCTAGAATGACATTGCTGTTAAAAGATTTTTTTATGTTTTTTACTTCTATCATTGTAATAACAAAGATGCCAGGAGATAGTCAGCAAATAATATAGCAACGCAACTAACCACCACGGCTTTAGTACTGGCTCTGCCGATTTCGAGCGCCCCGCCCTGAACATGGTAACCATAAAATGCAGGAATGCTCGAAATGATAAATGAAAAAGTATATCCTTTTACCAATGCAAAGAAAACGTTGTAGGGAACAAAATTTTCGAGTAGCCCACGGTCATAATGATTCGGAGATAGTATTCCGGTAGTAACGCCCGCAACCCTTCCGCCCCATATGCCAAGCCCCATTGAAATAACGATCAGCAAAGGTATCATCATTAATGCTGCAAGTATTTTGGGCAATACGAGGTAAGTTTTTGTATTGATCCCCATGATCTCGAGCGCATCTATCTGTTCACTTACCCGCATATTGCCGAGTTCACTGGCTATTTTACTTCCCACAACACCTGCAAGAACAATACAAACAAGCGTTGGTGCGAATTCAAGTATTACCGTGTCGCGTACGATCTGTGCTATAGTTGATTTCGGGAGTACAGGGCTCGTTAACTGGTAAGCTGTCTGCAGTGCCGAAACTGCGCCCATAAAAAATGAAATGATCACAACAATGCCAAGGGAGCCAATTCCTATTTCAGAGCATTGGTGCATGAATTCTTTCCAATACATTTTTCCATTCTCCGGCCTGGAAAACATACCCTTCAACAACAATAAATAACGGCCGAACTCGGTAAAAAAATTCATATCTGTTAACGCGGAATTCCGCGGCTTCAATATACAATATTAGTTTATCCCTGTGAAACAGGCGACTTCATCAACCTTTTCCACCACGATGATTTTTTCACTTCTTCTTCAGGCGGAATTTTTGATTTGGTTTGTGCATCTATCACCGCAACTATCGCCATGTTTACTATACTGCGCACCGAACTTCCGAGCTGCAGCACATGAACAGGTTTCTTCAACCCCAGTAATATCGGTCCGATGGCATCTGCGCCACCTACTTCCTTTAGTAAATTATATGCCACGTTGCCAGCGGCAAGATTCGGGAAAATAAGCGTGTTCACTTCCTGGTCCACCAATTCGCTGAAAGGATAATTTTCTTTCAACAGGTCATTGTTGAAGGCCATGTTCGCCTGCATTTCTCCATCTACCAGCAAGGTGGGGTAACGCTCTTTTACAATTACACGCGCCTGTGCCATCAGCCTCGCTTCGGGCGAATCACTGCTGCCGAAATTTGAATAACTGAGCATCGCGATACGGGGGGTAAGGCTGAAGTTCCGCACTTCGCGGGCAACCATTATTGTTATATCTGCGAGCTCTTCTGCTGTAGGATTGAAATTTACAGTAGTGTCCGCAAGGAACAAAGGACCCTTTTTGGTGAGAAGCAGGTACATTCCAGCGATCTTTTTTACGCCGGGCTCAACGCCAATGATATGTATCGCAGGTCGTATAGTGTCAGGATAATTTTTTGTTAGTCCAGATATCATAGCATCGGCTTCACCTGTTTCCACCATCATGCATCCAAAATAATTTCTGTTGCTGATGATCTTCTGAGATTCATATTTGTTGAATCCGCGCCTGTTTCTTTTCTGGAATAATAATTCCGCGTACTCTTTTCTTTTATCTGCGAGTTCATCGGATTGCGGATCAATGATCGGTATTCCGTCGAGATCTATCAGATTAGAAAGGGCTATATCCCTTATCTTTTTCTCATTTCCTAACAGTATCGGGTATGCGCCGCCTTCATCGTAAATGATCTGTGCGGCTTTCAGAATTTTGGGATTATCGGCTTCAGCAAATACCAGCCTCCTCGGATCTTTTCTTGCCTTGTTACCTAATGCACGCATCAGTTGGTTGTCGAGGCCAAGTCGCTTATCAAGTTCTATCGCATACTCTTCCCAGTTAGTAATGGTAGATTGAGCTATTCCTGATTCGATGGCAGCTTTTGCCACAGCGGGAGCAATGGTGGACAACAACCGCGGATCGAGAGGTTTGGGAATGATATAGGTAGGTCCGAATGCGAGATTATTGGTATTGTACGCAATGTTTACTATATCAGGAACGGTTGTTCTTGCAAGTTCTGCAAGCGCATGCACGGCAGCGAGTTTCATTTCTTCATTGATCTTGGTGGCTCTGACATCGAGAGCGCCCCGGAATATGAAAGGGAAGCCAAGCACATTGTTTACCTGGTTAGGGTAATCGCTTCTTCCTGTGGCCATGATCACGTCTTCGCGGGCTGCGAGTGCTTCCTCATAAGTGATCTCGGGATCAGGATTAGCCATAGCAAAAACGATCGGACGCCTGGCCATGCTCTTTATCATTTCGCGGTTGAGCACGTTGCCAACACTGAGGCCGATGAACACGTCAGCGTCTTTCAGTGCCTGAGCAAGTGATATATCATTTTTTGCTGTGGCGAATTCTAATTTATCGCCTTCAAGATCGGGTCGCCCGGAATATATAGCGCCTTTGCGGTCGAACATGATGAAATTAGATTGTCTTGCCCCCAATTCAACATATAATCTCACGCAGGCCATGGCAGCGGCACCAGCACCATTCACCACAAATTTTACCTTGTCAATCTTTTTTTTCTGCAATTCGAGTGCATTTAGCAATGCGGCTGCGCTGATGATAGCAGTTCCATGCTGGTCATCGTGCATTACCGGAATTTTCATTGTCTCCCGCAATTTCTGCTCTATATAAAAACATTCCGGGGCCTTGATGTCTTCAAGGTTAATACCTCCGAATGTGGGTTCCAGCGAGCGTACGATCTGCACAAATTTCTCCGGATCCTTTTCATTCACTTCAATATCGAAAACGTCGATGTCGGCAAATATTTTAAATAATACTCCTTTTCCTTCCATCACCGGTTTAGAGGCTTCCGGTCCAATGTCACCCAATCCCAGCACCGCTGTACCATTGCTGATCACGGCTACAAGGTTCCCTTTGGCGGTGTATTTGTAAACTGTTTCAGGATTACTTTCTATTTCTTTGCAGGGTTCCGCCACTCCGGGGGAATAGGCAAGAGAGAGGTCGCGCTGGGTTTTTGCATCTTTGGTAGGGATCACTTCAATTTTTCCCGGTCTTCCTTTCGCATGGTATTCCAGGGCTTGCTCTCTTCTGAGGTCTTTTTGCATATTGTAATTTTAAACCAACACCTTACGCTCTTGCAGTAACAGGCGCTGCAATTTACAAAAAACGATTACCACTCAACAGATTATGATTTACGGGCAACCGTATGTATAAAATGCCGTTATAATACGTTGTAATATATTGTTAAACCAGCCGTTAACATGAATTCCGATGAAATTTAGATAGACGTTCCACCGTATTTATTAATTATAATTGTAAAGCAAAAAATACTGAAACAGGTTATGAAGCTGAGGATATTATTAGTTGTATTATCAGGTATTGCAATTTTTACTTCTTGCAAAAAGAATGACAGCACTGGCAACAACGGCAAACCGGATGAAGACATTATAAAGGATTCCACGCTCGCGCTTACCCGCGATGTTTACCTGTGGAACACCCAGATCCCATCCGATTTTAGTGCAAAAACCTATGCCGGTCCATCTGAAATAATGGTAGCCATCCGGAAATACAGCAATGAACCAGGATTTACTGATCCTGTGGATCACTATAGTTTCGCCATGAAACAGGATGAATGGAATAATCTGAGCAACGGTATCATTTCGGATTTTGGCCTCAATGCATTTTTCTTTGCCGACAACGACCTGAGGGTGCGGCTTGTTGAAGAGGCTTCACCTGCTGGTAAAGCAGGCATCAAAAGGGGATGGAAATTCGTGAAAGTGGCCGGAAGTACAAATATCAGCTCAGGCAATTCGGATTTTCTTGTGCAGAATATATATGAATCGGCCTCAACTGCTTTTACATTTGAAAAGCCAGATGGTACCACTGTTGATATTACACTGGATTCTGAAACTTACCAGGAACACCCGGTGGTACTCGATAGCGTTTATACTGCCGGATCAAAGAAAGCAGGTTACATTGTTTTCAATTCATTTCTTGGCGACACTACCCAGGTGATGAATGAGCTGACAGATGTGTTCAGTCGTTTTGTAGCTGAAAATGTAACTGATGTAATTGTTGACCTTCGCTATAATGGAGGAGGTTATGTTAGTGTTTCTGAAGGGCTGGCGAATTTTCTTGTTAAGTCATCGGCAAACGGAAGCATCATGATGACACAGCAATATAACAGTAACTATGCCGATCTCAATGAGGTAACGATGTTCCATAAACGAGGATCGCTCAATATAAATAATATTTATTTCGTGGTTACTGATAACACAGCTTCCGCCAGCGAATTGCTCATCAATAACCTTAAGCCGTACATGAATGTGAAACTGGTTGGTCCCGAGTCTACGTATGGCAAGCCTGTTGGATTCTTCCCGATACCAGTTAGCGACTGGTATATATTCCCGGTTTCGTTCCGGAGTACCAATGGACAGAACCAGGGAAATTATTTTGACGGCATTGCTGTCGACCAGCAGGTGGATGACGGGTTGGACAAGGATTGGGGTGACACGGCTGAAGCTTCTTTAGCCAGTGTGCTTTCATATATTAGTACGGGAAGTTTTACCAATGGTGGGTTGAATAGCAGGCTTGAAAAGCCAAATGTTTCTGAGAATAATAAAATGAACAGGAACTTTAAGGGAGCGATTGCCAGGTAACTTATCACCTTTAATCTTCAACTTAAAAATCCCAAACCCTAGTCGGCGGCATCGGTGAAGTCATCTGCGTTTTACTGCCAGGCACCTGCACTTTGTTCTTTACAGGCTTCAGCAGGTATACTATATGATTAAAAACCCTTTCTACTACCGGAACAAACATCACATAGTCGTAACTGAACCTGTTCCCATCCGCATCACGCACCACATTCAGTAACTGTTCCCGTGTTATTTCATTATTGCCGAGGGAGATCCTCTGAGTGAAATTCACTGGCAGGCTATCCTTCAATATGGAAAGTGTATCCGGCATCCAGCTATTATTGTAATCGCGAAGCGTATCGAAGGCATACGATATTAATTCAAAAGCAGTATTATTGTTGCCGGCATCACGAAGTATCATCTGCAGTTCAAGTCCCCTGTTATGAATGGAATCAAGCCGATATTCAAGTGCCGCGGAGTCGTAACGTAAATATGCAAAATTGAATTTACCGGTATTGGATACAACAGTTTTGGGTACTTCATGCGAACCGCATGATATGATCAGAAAAATTGAGATGATGCAGGCAGGTAAAAGAAGATGCTTCATAATAATGAACAATATTAAATAAAATGGCAATAAAAGGATGGCTGAATTTAAATGGAAATTTCGTTGAAGAAAAAACACCTGTTATACGTGCCGACAACAGGGCGTTCAGGTATGGGGATGGTTTGTTTGAAACAATGAAGGTAGTAGTGGGGTCTATCCGCCTTAAAGAATTGCACTTCGAACGACTGTTCAAAGGCATGGAAAAATTGGAAATCGTTCTGCAGGGATTCATCAAAGCAGATATGTTCGAGGAGCAGATCTTTAAAACAATATTAAAAAACAGGATAAGCGGTCCCGCCCGGGTAAGGCTTACTATTTTCCGGGGTGATGGTGGACTATACGAGTTTAATGCGACCAGTTCGGGATATGTGATACAGGTATGGACGCTCTCGTCTTCATCCATGATGATGAATTCAAAGGGGCTGAAATTGGGATTATATGAAGAAGGCAAAAAAGCAATAGATGGACTGTCCAATCTGAAATCAAATAATTACCTCGTATATGCAATGGGTGCTATCCATGCAAAAAAGAATCATTATAACGATTGTATCATTTTAAACAGCAGTGGCAGGGTTTGCGATGCAACAATAGCAAATGTTTTCTACGTAAAGGAAGGTAAAATTTTTACACCTCCGTTAAGCGAAGGATGCGTGGCGGGAGTGATGAGGAATTATTTACTTACCCGGTTACCTGAACAGGGTTACGAGGTGATTGAAAAAGAAACTTCCCTGGAAGACCTGGCAAATGCCGATGAAATGTTTTTAACCAATGCAATAAGCGGACTACGGTGGGTGGGAGAATTCAAAGGGAAAAAATATGACAGCGCCATCGGTTCAAAAATCTTTCAATTAACGATTTGATGAATATTTTCTGGTTCAGAAGGGATCTGCGTTTAAATGATAATGCCGGATTGTATCATGCATTGAAAAATGGCAAACCTGTAGTTCCTGTTTTCATTTTTGATACGAATATTCTCGATGACCTGGAGGATAAGGATGATGCGCGGGTAAATTTCATTCACAACACACTGGTGGAATTGAATAATCAGTTGATAGCTTTGGGTTCAAAGCTGAATATATATCACGGTACTCCTGAAAACATTTTTAAACAGATCCCGGAAGAATTTAAGGTGGAAAAGGTCTTTACGAATTGTGATTATGAACCTTATGCGATAGATAGAGACGATAAAATAGTGAAGATTCTTGGAAGCAAAGGAATCACCTTTCATTCTTATAAAGATCATGTAATATTTGAGAAGAACGAAGTAGTGAAAGAAGATGGAACGCCATATGTTGTGTTTACGCCGTATAGCAGGAAGTGGAAAGCATTGCTGAGTGAAGTTTACCTTAATACCTATCCTGCTGAAATATATTTCAGTAATTTTTATAAGGCTGCTCCTGCACAGATTCCTTCACTTGAAAGTATAGGATTCAAAAAAAGCAAGCTTAAAATTCCTTCAGGTAAAATTCCTGATCAAATAATTCAGGATTATAAAAAAGACAGGGATTATCCGGGCAAAAAAGGTACATCACGTCTTGGGATTCACCTGCGTTTCGGAACCATCAGCATACGAGGACTTGCTCTTTATGTGAAAAATAGGAGTGCAGAATATCTGAACGAGCTGATATGGCGTGATTTTTACCAGATGGTGCTGTTTCATTTTCCGCATATCGGAAGGGGAGAGGCATTCAAAAAAGAATACGACCGTATTGAATGGCGCAATAATGAAAAGGAATTTGAAAACTGGTGCCGGGGCAGAACAGGATATCCGCTGGTAGATGCAGGGATTAGGGAACTTAATGAAACGGGTTTCATGCATAATCGGGTGCGTATGGTTACTGCATCATTTCTTACAAAGCATCTGCTGGTAGACTGGCGGTGGGGTGAAGCATATTTTGCCAGGTTGTTGCTCGACTACGATTTTGCTTCAAATAACGGAGGGTGGCAGTGGTCGGCGGGCAGCGGATGTGATGCGGCTCCGTATTTCAGAATTTTCAATCCGGTTGCGCAGGCAAAGAGATTTGACCCTGAATTGAAATATGTAAAAAAATGGGTGCCTGAAATCAATAGTTTAGGATATCCTACACCCATAGTGGAGCATGATTTTGCGAGGAAAAGATGCCTGGAAGTTTATAATAAAGCATTGCGGAAATGAATATCGTCGCCTGCAACGGGGGAATATTTTATAAAAAAATATTCTTTTCCTCCACCGGAATTTTATTGATCGAACTATGTACCTGTAAAAACTTCATAACTGCTTTCTTCCCGTCATCACCAAGGTCATTACTGAAATCATTCACGTAAAGATCGATATGCATCTTCATTACATCGGGACTCATTTCCCGGGCATTGACTTTCACAAAATCACTCAGTTCTTTTTCATGTGCATAAGCATATTTAAGACTTTCCCGGATCAGGGATTGCACTTTTAATTGTACATCTCCGGGAAGTTTGCGGTTTGCTACTATACCCCCGAGGGGAACTGGCAATCCTGTTTCTGTTTCCCAGAATTTGCCGAGATCAGTTTGTTTAACAAGCCCTCTTTCCTGGTATGTGAACCTGTTCTCATGAATGATCACACCAAGTTTCACAGACTGTATATGCTCGAGGCTTCCATTATTACTCAGTACAAAATCTTCTATTTCATCGTAGCGTAAAAAAACTTTATTTATTGCTTCGGGGAAGGCGAGAGAAAATAAAACATGCGCGGTAGTGTATTTTCCAGGTATGGCGATCACGCATTGTTTTACTGCAGGCGCAGGTAATTCAAAGGGTGCGATTAGAAGTGGGCCAACTCCTTTTCCGAGTGCGCTGCCAGATGATAATACAAGATAATTATTCAGTATTAATGGCAGGCTTCCATAACTGATCTTGGTAATGTCGGCTTTCCCTCGGATGGCCATTTCATTGAGTGTTTGCACATCTTCCATAATTACGTCGAATTCGAGGTCGCCGGTATTGATCTTGTTGTTTACAAGGGCATCGAATATGAATGTGTCGTTCGGGCAGGGAGAAAATCCTATTGTTAATTTCATCGATTGCTTCTTTTTAGTTTCTATTATTTTGCTCTTTCACTTCTCACTTTTCACTTTTCACTTTTTATATCCATCCCAGAATCCTCCTGAGCTTTTCATTCAACACCGCTATCGCTTCCTTCATCTTCCAATTATTCTTATCTCTTTCCCCTGCAAAGTTCGACACTGCCCGTAATTGTATAAAAGGTATGTGCTCCATCAGGCAGGCATAATGCAACGCAGCACCTTCCATTGATTCGATAACCGGGTTATATTTATTTCTTATCCGGTCAACCTGTTGCTGCGTTGAGCTGATGCAACTCACCGTAGCGCCTCTTACAAAAGGCAAACCATATTTTACCCATGACTCTGTATGCCGGTTCACCAGCATCCTGTTGGTGAAGGGCTGGTCATTTATTCCTGCCAGCCCCAGGTCGAAAATATCCGTAAACTCTTCATTCTGTACGGCACCGAGATCGGCAAACACTTCTTCGTTAATAAAAGCCACCGATTCCGGTGGGTAATTGTTGCTGAAACTGCCCCCTATGCCTGCCTGAATTACCATTTCAGGCGAGCGCCATAATAATTGCCGGGTGAGGGAGTATGTAGCAGCCGTAGTTCCGATGCCGGTGATCAGTACTTCGATCTCATGACCATTGAGCGATCCTTTAGCTGATGTGAGCCAGTCAGATGTCGTTTTTATCTCATTTTCAGTAGCCGAAACAAGCAGAATATACATAAGTAAAAGTAAACTTTTTACGGCTGCCCGCTGCCTGGTGCCAACTGCGCTTCCTTCCCTACCTTTGCGAAAATTTTCATCTTTAATGGTTTACCTTACCCGCCTGGAGCATTTTAATGCCGCTCACAAACTTTATAACCCTGGCTGGAACCGGGAAAAAAATGAAGAAGTGTTTGGTAAGTGCGCCAACGAAAACTGGCACGGCCATAATTATGAGCTCCTGGTAACGGTGAAAGGCAATCCCGATCCTGACACTGGCTTTTTATTTGATGTGAAGAAACTCAGCAATATTATAAAAGATGAGGTTACCGAAAAACTGGATCACAAAAATCTGAATGTGGATGTTGATTTCATGAGAGGAAAAATGTGCTCAACTGAAAATCTTGCCATAGCAATATGGAAACAGCTCGAACCACATATTCCTTCGCCTGTAAAACTTCATTGCGTAAAGCTCTATGAAACACCAAGGATCTATATTGAATATTTTGGCGACTGAATTTTAAAAAATAAATATTGTCAAAGAAAGTAGCAGTATTCCGTAAAGAACATTTCAACGCAGCTCACAGGCTGTTCAATCCATCGTGGGACAATAACAGGAACGACGAAGTATTCGGCAAGTGCAACAACCCTAATTTTCATGGTCACAATTATGAGCTGATCGTAAAACTGGTGGGCGAACCCGATCCTGAAACCGGTTATGTTATGGATATGAAAGCGCTAAGCACAATCATTAAAGAAAATGTGCTAAAGAAATTCGATCATAAAAATCTCAACCTGGATACAGAATATTTTAAAAATGTGAATCCCACAGCTGAAAATATATGCGTAGTGATCTATAATATACTGAGAGAGAAAATAGATAAGCGATTAGAGATGCAGGTTAGGTTATATGAAACAGAACGTAATTTTGTTGAATACCCGGTTTTGTAACTTTAAATAGATCTGAACACATGGCTTATAATAAAACGGAACAGTTTGATGACGCCACAACGTCGAAAATGATTGGTAATTATCATGATATTCTGAAGCTGATAGGTGAGAATCCTGAGCGTGAGGGATTGATTAAAACACCTGAGCGCCTGGCGAAGGCGATGCAATATCTTACACAAGGTTACGAGTTGGATGCACATGCCATACTCAATTCTGCAAAATTCAGCGAAGACATCAGCGAGATGATCATTGTAAAGGATATTGAAGTGTACAGCATGTGCGAACATCATATGCTGCCCTTCTTTGGAAAGGCACATGTTGCATACATTCCGAATGGATGGATCACCGGGTTGAGCAAGATCGCAAGGGTGGTGGATGTATTTGCCAGGAGGCTGCAGGTACAGGAAAGACTCACTACCCAGATCCTCGGGGCGATCAAGGACACTTTGCAGCCGCTTGGGGTTGCCGTTGTTATCGAAGCTTCGCATCTGTGCATGATGATGCGCGGCGTTCAGAAACAGAATTCTGTGACCACCACGTCGGCGTTCTATGGAGAATTTGAAAAAAATGAAACACGAAGTGAATTCACTAAACTGATTTCGTCGAGGCTGCATTAATTAAACTATCTTTTATTAAATTGTATTAGAAACCACAGTAGAAAAAATGAAACATGCCTTTATCTTTCCCGGACAAGGATCACAGTTTACAGGAATGGGCAAAGAACTGTATGAAGAGAATGCTTTTGCAAAAAAACTATTTGAACAGGCGAACGAAATTCTAAAGTTCCGTATTTCCGATGTGATGTTCGATGGGTCAGATGAAGATCTTAAAAAAACAAATGTTACACAGCCGGCAGTTTTTCTTCATTCCGTAATAGCTTATAAGTCGGCCGAGCAGGTTCGTCCCGACATGGTAGCCGGCCACTCACTCGGTGAATTTTCGGCGCTTGTTGCAAACGGAGCCCTGAGTTTTGAAGATGGATTGAATCTTGTTGCCATCCGTGCGAATGCCATGCAGAAAGCGTGTGAGATGAATCCTTCAACAATGGCCGCAATACTCGGTCTTCAGGATGAAAAGGTTGAAGAGATCTGTTCGCAGGTACAGGAGGAAACGGAGGAAGTGGTGGTACCCGCGAATTATAATTGCCCCGGACAAATTGTAATAAGCGGATCAATAAAAGGTGTGGAGATCGCGTGTGAAAGATTAAAAAAAGCGGGAGCCAAGCGTGCGCTTATATTACCGGTTGGCGGTGCATTTCATTCTCCATTGATGGAGCCGGCAAGAAAAGAATTACAGAAGGCCATTGAAAAAACAACTTTCTACCAACCCTCCTGTCACATCTACCAGAATGTTGTAGCCAGGGCCGTTTTCAACCAGGATGAGATAAAGAAAAATCTTGTAGAACAACTCACAGGGCCCGTAAAATGGACGCAGACCATCCAGGCCATGATCACCGATGGAGCAACAAAATTCACCGAAGTAGGCCCGGGAAAAGTTCTGCAGGGACTGGTATCTAAGATCAGTAAAGAAGTTCAGGTAGCGGGCGTTTAAAAATAAAATAAATGATCGCACTTATAACAGGCGCAACATCAGGATTTGGAAAAGCAATAGCAGAAAAATTCGCAGCAAATAAGTATGACGTTATTATTACCGGGCGGCGAAATGACCTTCTTCAACAGGTGACTGAAAACATCCGTAAAAAATACGATGTAAACGTGCTTGCACTAAACTTCGATGTAAGAGACAAGGAGGCGGTAACAGATCATATCGGCAGTCTTTTAAATAATTGGCAAAGTATCGATGTGCTCGTGAATAACGCAGGCCTCGCCCTCGGCAAGGATTATTTTGATGAAGCGAACATGGACGACTGGGAAACCATGATCGATACCAATGTCAAAGGTCTTCTTTACGTGTCCAGGGCAGTTATACCGTATATGGCTAACCGGAAAAAAGGCCACATCATCAACATAGGATCCGTTGCGGCAAAAGAAATCTACGAAAAAGGAAATGTTTATTGTGCCACAAAAAATGCAGTGGAAGCGATTTCCCATGGAATGAGGATCGATTTGCTTAGACATAAGATAAAAGTAACCGCGATCCATCCCGGTGCCGCGGAAACAGAATTCTCGATAGTAAGATTCAAAGGAGATAAAAATGCAGCGGGAGCAGTGTATGAAGGATACAAGGCATTGACCGCAGAAGATGTTGCAGACGTAGCTTTTTACTGCGCTAATTTACCTGATCACGTTTGCATCAACGACCTCACATTAACACCAACGGCTCAGGCAGATGCGTTTTATTTTTACAAGGATCAATAAGCCCACCTGATCAGTGTGGCGCCCCAGGTAAAACCGCCGCCAAAAGCTGCGAGCACAATGTAATCGCCTTTTTTCAGCCTGCTTTCCCATTCCCACAGGCACAACGGAATAGTTCCGGAAGTTGTATTGCCGTACCGTTCAATATTCAGCATAACTTTTTCTGATGACAATCCCATCCTGTTAGCTGTGGCATCGATAATTCTTTTGTTGGCCTGGTGTGGTACCAGCCATGCGATATCATTACCGGTAAGATTATTTCTTTCCATCAGCTCTTCGCTAACATCTGCCATTCCCTTTACTGCGAATTTGAAAACGGCCTGTCCTTCCTGGTATATAAAATGTTGTTTTGAAGTAACCGTTTCTATGGAAGCAGGTTTTACGGAACCGCCTGCTTTCATATGAAGATATTTTGAACCACTGCCATCGCTCCTGAGAATGCTGTCGAGCACTCCGTTCTCATCTGTTGAAGGTTCGAGTAATATAGCGCCTGCTCCATCGCCAAACAATACACAGGTTGTTCGGTCGCTGTAGTCTACGATTGCGCTCATTTTGTCGGCACCTACCACAACAACTTTCTGGTACCTGCCGCTTTCAATATACATTGCGCCGGTAGTAACGCCATATAAAAAGCCGGAACATGCTGCGCCAAGATCGAAACTCCAGGCATTAATGGCGCCGATCTTATCGCAAATAATATTTGCTGTGGCGGGGAAGGTCATGTCAGGTGTAACAGTACAGCAGATAAGGCAATCAATATCGGAAGGATCGATGTCCCTTTTTCTGCAAAGCTCAAGAACAGCAGGGGCTCCAAGGTCTGATGTACCCTTTCCTTCTCCTTTCAGAATCCTTCTTTCAGAAACTCCGGTTCTGGTTCTTATCCATTCGTCATTGGTGTCTACCATTTTTTCCAGGTCGGCATTGGTGAGTTTATCATCGGGTACATAGCCACCAACAGCGGTGATGGCGGCTCTAATTTTTTGACTCATTGGATATTATTAGCGGGCGCTAAAATACGGAAAACCGTACTTTTGCCGCCATGATCGCTTTTTTGAGAGGCAACTTCGTGCGCAAAACCCCGGCCCTTGTGCATATAGAGGTGAACGGTGTGGGATATGAACTCCACATCAGCCTTAATACTTTCTCGAGTATTTCAAACCTGGATCACGGTCTGCTGCACACTTACTTTCATGTCCGGGAAGATGCCCATGTTCTTTATGGATTTTTTGAAGAAGCAGAAAAGGAAATGTTCATACAACTGATCAGCGTTTCCGGGGTAGGGGCAGCAACAGCAAGGATGATGCTGTCTTCACTCAAACCATCAGAGATTTCAAAGGCAATACTGCAGGGAAATACCAGGCTCCTCGAAGGCATTAAAGGGATTGGAAGAAAATCCGCAGAGCGCATAGTTCTGGAACTTAGGGATAAGGTTGGAAAAACCGCTTTTGAATCAAATATTGACCCATTGATAAACAATACATTGGATCAGGATGCGTTAAATGCTCTTATTGCTCTCGGGATCAATAGGTCCGCTGGCGAGCAGGCTATCGGACGGGTAAGAAAATCAAACCCGGAACTTCATAAAATAGAGGACATTATAAAACAAGCACTCAAAAACATCTAAGCCTATCAGCGTAATCTCTACCTAACAGTATTTCATTGTTCCGGAAACTAACTTCTATCCTAAAAACTGTCATCACGCTGATTGCTGTCGTTCTTGCCAATGCGACCATCATCACTGTGCATGCCCAGCAGCGCGATAGCTTACCCTCCCGGGACACCTTGCCTCGAGCTCCCCGCAGGGATACCGTGATCACAGTAACAGGCGTTGACACGCTTCGTTTCCCTATCCGCGACAGAAGAAGTGACAGGTATTCCCAGGGCACCAGGAACCCACTCGACCTTAAAGATCCCGCCAATATTGTAGACTCTGTTATTTATGATCCCAAAACAAAAGAATATTACATCGTTGAAAAAGTCGGAAGCTTTTATTACCGTAAACCAACTGCGATCAGTTTCGATGAATTTCTTCGCATGCGTTCGCAGATGCAGGAGCGCGAATATTTCAGGCAAAGGGGAGATGTACTTTCAGGATTAAATTACAAACTACCCAGGCCGAAGCTTCAGATAACGGATAATCTTTTTAACCGCATTTTCGGCGAGGGTAAAATAGACATCAGGCCCCAGGGCGAGATCAACCTGATTGCAGGATACCAGGGCCAGAATATCAGAAACCCGGCTTTGCCTGAACGCGCAAGAAAAAATGGCGGCTTCGATTTTGATATGAACGCCAACCTGAGTGTGGTAGGATCCATCGGCAGCAAACTGAAATTGCCTATCAGCTACAACACACTTGCAAACTTCGATTTCGAAAACCAGTTAAAGCTTGACTATTCCGGTTCCGACGATGAGATCATAAAGCGAATCGAGGCAGGAAACGTTTCATTTTCTTCGAAAGGATCACTGATACCCGGCGCTCAATCATTATTCGGAGTAAAAACGCAGTTGCAATTCGGAAAACTTTTTTTTACCGGAGTTCTTGCCAACCAACGGGCACAGCGCCAATCGCTCGGTACAGAAGGTGGTGCAACCAATACCGCATTCGAATTCAAAGCGAACGATTACGAAGAGAACAGGCACTTTCTATTGTCGCAGTATTTCCATGACAACTACAACAATGCGATGAAACAGTTGCCGATAGTTAATTCACAGATTCAGATATTAAAAATTGAAGTATGGGTAACTAACAGAAATGGATCAACGACTGAGACAAGAGATATTGTTGGATTGATGGATCTCGGTGAATCTGCGCCTTATAATGCTACAAATCCCAATCTCCAGCCATACAAACCGCTTCCGAACGGACTTCCTGACAATGATGTAACATATCTGTATAGAAATATTATTAATAATCCGAATTCCCGTAACTCCTCTTCTATAACTTCGATCCTTTCACAAATGAATTTGCGGGCTGTTCAGGATTTTGAAAAAACTTTTGCCAGGCAACTTCGCCCCGAAGAATTTTATTACAACCCGCAGGTAGGTTTTTTATCGCTCAACCAGCCTTTGCAACCGGATGAAGTACTTGCTGTAGCATTTCAATACAGCTTCAACGGAAAAATTTATAAGGTGGGAGAATTTTCGCAGGATGCACCACCGGATACAACTTTAAAAACACCCGGATCTCAAAAAGTGTTGTTCCTTAAATTGCTTAAGGCAACATCTCAGAGAACAACGCTGCCATTGTGGAACCTGATGATGAAAAACGTTTACTCGTTGAAATCAAAAGATGGTACTTTCCTCTCCAGCATTCAGCCCGGTGATTTTAAGCTGAACGTTTCATATGAAGAGCCAAGCCTCGGTCTTAAAAGGTTTTTACCTGATGAAGTAGGTCCCTCAAGCGGCATTCCTCTACTATCCCTGTTAAACCTCGACCGTCTGAATACGCGAAGTGATCCGCTTCCGGATGGTGTATTTGATTACATTGAAGGATTTACAGTACGATCGGACCAGGCAAGGGTCATATTCCCATTCCTTGAACCATTTGGCCGCGATCTTGAAACTGCGGCGTTTGCAAATGCTTCACAGGAATTGAAAGATAAATACATTTTTTACCCGCTATATGATACGATAAAGGAGATCGCGAAAACTTTTGCAAACCTCGACAGGTATGTGATCAGCGGTACCGCAAAAGGAAATGCATCGTCGGAAATACAATTGGGAGCATTTAATGTGCCGCCGGGCTCAGTTACTGTTACAGCAGGAGGACAAGTTTTGCAGGAAAATGTGGATTACTCCATTGATTACAATCTTGGTACAGTTAAAATAATTAATTCGGCGATAATAAGCTCTGGGGTTCCCGTGAATGTGCAGTTTGAAAATAATGCCGGCTTTGGTATACAGCAACGGAATTTTATTGGTTTGCGGCTTGATTATCTGGCGAAACAAACAGCGCGTGAAGCGCTTTCAGTTGGAGCATCGATGGTGAAGCTGAGCGAGCGTCCGTTCTTTTCCAAAACAGGATATAACGAAGACCCGATCAAAAATACCATGTATGGTGTCGATTTCAATTACCGCACCGAATCACAATGGCTAACCAGATGGCTCGACAAACTTCCTTTTTATAATACAACAGAAATAAGCAACGTGGCTGCTTATGGTGAGGCCGCCATATTGAAACCAGGCCATCCAAAACAAATCGGTAAGGGAAATGAAGGCCGTATTTATATTGACGATTTCGAAGGTTCCCGTAATGCGATCGACCTTCGTTTTCCGTTGGTAAGCTGGGGACTTGCTTCAACACCTCAGGGTTCATTTTTTCCTGAGTCAACAAAATTAGATACGCTTGAATATGGTTTCAACCGTGCAAAACTTGCCTGGTACAACATTGAACCTACCCTGCAGGGAAAAAGTAATTCAAACAATCCGATCGATGACGATCTGCTGAACAATCCTTATACCCGGCAGATAAAAGTGACAGAAATTTATCCTAACCGTACACCTGATTTCGGGCAGGCGCAACTTGTTACTTTCGACATGGCCTATTACCCTACTGATATAGGACCGTATAACTATGATACGCGCCCCGCAAGCGTTAATGGGAATGGAAAATTATTGAATCCGCAAACAAGATGGGGTGGTATAATGCGCGGCCTCGACCAGGTAGATTTTGAAACCGGTAACGTGGAGTTCATTGAATTCTGGATGCAGGATCCCTTCCTGTTAAATCCTACGAGTACGGGCGGACAATTGTATTTCAACCTTGGTAATATTTCGGAAGATGTATTAAAGGATGGTAAACGATTTTTTGAAAATGGCATCAGCGGAGCCGTAACGCATGCACAGGAGGATACATCAACCGTTTGGGGAAAAGTTCCTGCCAATCCCCTCCAGGTGACACAGGCATTCAGCAATGATCCTGCAGACAGGCCTTTACAGGATGCGGGATTTGATGGATTGGATGATGAAGCTGAGCGTGCAAAATTCAGGTTGTACCTCGATGATCTTGCTGCTGCTTTCGGCGTGAACTCTGCTATTTATCAGCAGGCACTCACCGATCCTTCGCATGATAACTTTAAAAATTACAGGGATGATGCATACACCAACCGCGATGGAATTCTGACACGCTACAAACAGATCAATAGCCCGCAGGGAAATTCACCCGTGGCTTCGTCAAGTGACCAGTTTGTGAGCGCGTTTACTTTATATCCTGATCAGGAAGAATTTAATAAGGATAATACGCTGAATGAGCTGGAAGAATATTTTGAATACAAGGTAGATCTGAAAACAGAAGACCTTGATGAAGTAGGAAAGAATTTTATTACCGATGTAAGATCTTTCACACCCAATGGTGGAATTCCGGAAAAATGGTACCTGTTCCGTATTCCTATTACTGATTTTTCAAATAAATTCGGCAACATTCCCGACTTTAAATCTATCCGCTTTATAAGAATGTTCCTTACGGGTTTCGAGGATTCTGTTGTATTGCGTTTTGCAAAGCTTGAACTGGTAAGGAACCAGTGGAGAAGATTTAATTATGAGCTTGACACAACAGGTCAGTATAAACTGCTCCCCGATAACACCATCACTTCATTCAACCAGCTTGCCGTGAATGTTGAAGAAAATAATTCACGCACACCTATTCCTTATAAAACACCTCCGGGTGTTGAACGCCAGCAGCAACTAAGCAACAATAATGTAAATGTGCTGTTGAATGAACAATCAATAAGTATTCAAACCTGTAATCTTGAAAAGGGGAAGGTGCGCGGCGTTTTCAAAACACTTAATCTCGATCTGCGGCAGTACTCAACGCTGTATATGTTCACGCATATTGAATCCGGAGGTGCATTCGATAATATCCAGGATAATGAATTGTATACCGTTGTAAGGCTAGGTAACGACCTTATCAACAATTACTACGAGATACGAATACCGTTGAAGAAAACAGTGTGGGGGGCTACTGGTGAAACTGATATCTGGCCAACTCAGAATAACCTTGAGCTGATCTTACAGGACCTGATCAAACTTAAGACAGCGCGTAACAATTCAGTTCCTACATCGGAATACTTCAGGCAGATTTCTCCGGATGGAAAGGAATATGCAATACTCGGTAATCCGAATCTTGGAGAAGTGCGCGTGTTCTTCCTGGGAGTTGAGAACAGGTTACGCGACTTTGCATGTACGGAAGTATGGTTCAATGAACTTCGCCTTGGCGGACTTGATGAAAGCGGTGGATGGGCTGCATTGGGCAGGGTAGACATCAAACTTGCCGACCTCGGTACATTGTATGTTTCGGGTAGTGCACGGAGCGAAGGCTTTGGTACCATTGAACAGCGTGTGAATGAGCGATCCCGCGAAGACTTCACGCAATTTGATTTAGCAACCAATCTTGAACTTGGCAAACTGCTTCCGCAAAAAGCAGCAATGTCAATACCTGTGTATGCAAGCATTTCAAAAACTGTTGCGTCACCTAAATACGATCCTTACGATCTGGATATTAAACTGAAGGATAAATTGAATGCCACTCCACAGAATCTTCGCGATTCTATTCGAGAGCAGGCTATTGATATAAGAACGATCAAAACGGTCAATTTCACCAATGTAAAAAGGAATAATACGAACGGAAAGAAACCGAAATTATGGAGCATTGAAAATGTTGACGTAAGCTATTCATATTATAAAGAGGAACAGCATAACCCGCTGATTGAAAATAATGCAATAACGCGGCACAGGGCGGGGCTTGGGTATAATTATACTTCCACACCAAAATATATTGAACCTCTCAAAAAATCAATAAAGTCGAAATCAGCTTGGTATAATATCATCAAGGATTTCAATTTTAATCCTGCGCCGAGCCTGCTGGGATTCCGTGCAGATGTGAACAGGCAATTCGGTGCATACCGGCCACGCAATGTTGGTGGTGCCAAATTAGGATTGCCTGAAACGTATGACAAGTATTTTACTTTTGACAGGATTTATAACCTGAGATGGGATCTTACCCGTTCAGTGAATCTTGATTATACCGCCACTAACAAATCGTGGGTTGATGAAGATCCCGGAAAGCTCGACAAAGCTGCGAAGAAAAGAATGTGGGATAATTTCATGAAAGGAGGCAGGACAATTTTGTATACGCAAACCGCGAATGCATCCTATGTATTGCCAACAGCAAAGATCCCTGCACTTGACTGGACTTCTGTACGGTTCAACTACGTGGCCTCTTACAACTGGCTCGCCGCTTCTCTTATTGCCCGTAGTTTAGGTAATACAATTTCTAATGAGCAACAAAAAAATGCAACGGCTGAATTTGATTTTTCACGACTCTACAGCAAATCGAAATTATTAAGGGCGATTGAAGAATCGGCCCCTTCAGGTGCCGCCGCCGGTGCAGCTGCTCCGAAAGACACAACAGGGAAAAAGAAGAATCGTGATAAAAATGAGCCTATTGTTCTGGGAAATGGTATTAAAGCATTCGGTAAGATCGTTACAGCACTTAAAAGGATCAGCATCAACTATACTGAAAATGCAACGGCATCTGTGTATGGATATACCGACAGCACCAGGTTCCTTGGAATGAACTTCAAATCAAATGCGCCCGGACTTGGGTTTGTATTTGGCGGTCAACCTGATACTACTTTCATCAACGACCTTGCGAAAAGGGGATTGATAACGGGTGATCCCAATTTAAACTTCCAGAACCGCCAGGATTACAATCAGAAGCTTACGATCAACGCACAGATTATTCCCGTCCGCGACCTTACTATTGATCTTACTGTAGATAAATCTTTCGGTAAAACTTATACGGAACTTTATAAAGACACCACACTGAATGGTTACAGTGGAAACTTTGCGAGACTCAACCCTTATTCAGATGGCAGCTTCAGTGTAAGCTATATAGCGTTCCAGACTTTATTCGAAAAGATAAAACCTAATGAAGTTTCTCAAACCTTCCTGAAGTTCCAGGATCACAGGAAAATCATTTCAGAGCGATTAGGAAAAGCAAACCCATATTCAGGAGGTGCACAGACATCGGACGGCTATTATCTCGGGTATGGTCGTTATTCACAGGAAGTACTTGTACCTGCATTTATCGCTGCTTATACAAATAAGGATCCAACGAAAGTTGCATTGATGAAAAATTCGAATTCCAGCATCAGCGATAATCCTTTCTCCGGCATTTTACCGCGTCCGAACTGGAGGATCACTTATAATGGATTGTCGCGCATTCCGGGATTGGAAAAAATATTTACAAGTTTCACGATCACGCATGGTTATAACAGCACACTCAGCATGAACAGGTTTGAGTCTGCGTTGTTGTTCCAGGATCCTTTCAGAATAAGCTATCCTGAATTTATTGACACACTCACAGGAAACTTTATTCCTTACTTCCTGTTGCCAAATATTACGATCAGTGAACAATTTGCGCCGATGATCGATCTTGACATGCAGTTCACTAACCAGCTGAATGCAAGATTTGAATTCAAGAAATCACGTCAACTGAGTTTGAGCCTGATAGATTTTCAGTTGAGTGAAGCGAGATCAACAGAATATACTATAGGCGCAGGATTCAGGCAGCGTGGAGCATTCTCATTTATTAAATGGAAAGGCAAGGAACTTTCCAATGATGTTGCCTTCAGGCTCGATCTAAGTTTACGTGATGATGCCACCGCCAACTCACGCCTCGATCAGATGCAGGCATTGCCAACTGCAGGACAGAAAGTTCTTACAATCAATCCCTCTATAGATTATGTGATCAGTAATCGTGTGAACCTGAAATTTTACTTTGAGCAGAGGAGAGTGGAACCGAAGATATCAACTGCGCCGCCGATTACGAATACAAGGGCAGGGGTAGAGATAAGGCTGGCATTAACACAGTAAGCAATTTGCAGTATATATCTTCAGCTGGCGGGATGGATTAAGATGTTTTCTTCAGCAGCATCACATAGCCACACATTTTCTTTTTATTCCTGTTAACCTGCACAGGTTTGATCATATGATATTCAGAAGCCTGTGGTACGTAATTAAAACTAATAATGTTTCCATCAACATCACCCCACATATTCTTTTTATACACAACCTGCTTCTCAGTGTAGTCATACATTCTTACTTCATAAAGCCTTGAAGTAGGATCGCCGATAAAAATAAATTGGTACCATACGCCTTGTGTCAATGGAAGTATAATCGGCATTTCATACTCACTTTCCATCGTCATTGATGCTTCGCGTAATACACTGTAACCTTCGGTGGCGTAATATTTTTTTAAACTGTCAACTTCTTCCTGGTAAAGATTACTATCGCAACTTTGTTGCCTGATGATGTCCTGGGAGAATAAAAATGCGGAATAAATAAAAAACGCAGACGTCAATAATGACCTAGTTAGGAACTTATTCATAAACATCGGATTAGATGGGGACGCACTTGTGAGGGATAAAAGTAGTTATTCCGAATTTAATATCAAAATAGCCGATATTAATTACTCCGTATTGATCGTTAACGGATTAGAGTGGCTGTTCCCTTCTTGGAAACCTTTTTTCCTGTATAGTCAGTTCCACTGACCATCCATACGTAAGTACCATTAGGCTGGTCGATACCATTCACTCTTCCATCCCAGCCTTTGTTGATCTGGGTGGTCTGAAATACCAACTGTCCCCACCTGTTGAACACCCTGAAATAATCCATCGTTGATATGCCTACTGCTTTTGGACGCAATTCATTATTTCGTCCGCCGGGAACAAATGCATTAGGTACAAAAATATCAGGCATTGTCTGGAACACCTGGACATTCACTGTATCGAGGTCAAAGCAACCGGTTGAATTAAAAGTTTTCAATACATAGGTAATATTTCTGTCTATAATTGATATAGGGTCGCTTATTGAGGTGCTGTTCAATCCGGTTTCGGGTGACCATGCAAAAAAGTCTGATCCTGATCCATGCAGTTTTAATGGTTGTCCCTTTACAATTGCAGTATCGTTCCCCGCGTTGGCGATAATTTCGGGACGAACGTTTACAACGATTCTGTCTATTCCCGGTTTCGGGCAACCAAGTGTATCAAATCCAAGCAAAGTATAGGTTCTTGTTTCCAAAGGAAATACAGCAGGTGTAAGTGTGTTGCCATTTGTAAGTGACAGTTGCGGATCCCATCTGAATGAGGAACCGTTTGTATATCCGTTTAATACTACTGTATCGTCATAACATATCGTTACATCCTGGCCTGCATCTGAAATCGGATAAGGAATGGTAACAACATTCATATCATCTTCATTAAAGCAATTTCCGATCCTTGCGACGACATGATAATTTGTGTTGACCAGTGGTTTCGTCATTGGCGATTTCGTTTCAGGATCATCGAAATATGCATTTGGTGTTGCAGTCCAGGAAAATTTCAATCCATCACCACCCGGAAGTAATTTGAATGTATCTGTTGTGCATATCGTAGTATCATTGCCCGCATTTAATGTTACTTTGTCAACTACTCTAACCCGAATGTTTTCTGTCGCCACACACCTGTTTTCTGTCATGGTCACCGAATAAGTGGTAGTTAATTTTGGAAACACCAGTGGCGTTGCACTTGTTGTATTGAGGATGTTATAGGAAGGCGTCCACTGAAATGTTCCGTCACCGATAGCACGCAGTTGTAAGGTATCGATGCTGCAGATCAGCGTATCCGAAAATGGCAGTGTGAGATCGGGCTTGTCTTTAACTTCAACCTGGATCGGAACGGTATCAATACATCCTTTATTGGAAGCAACGATAAGTTCCACGGTTTTAAATCCTAATGAATTATATAACCATGTTGGAGCACTTGCATGGCTGGTGTCTGCTGCAGTTGTTTCATCACCAAAGGTCCAGCTCCAGTATGAGGGAGTACCATACCTGCTTTTTGTAGTATCCTGGAATTTGAAAGGAGTGAACAGGCACGCACCGTCAAATGTGAAACCGGGATAAAATCCAGGATAAACTCGAGCTCTTGTTGTTGTTGAATCTAAACACTGACCTGCGAGTGACACATTCAATTTAACTGTATAAGTTCCCGTATCAGCATATTGATGCTGCAATGAACCATCAGGAACCGTTGTTGTGCCGGGAGGAGTTCCATCACCAAAGTCCCATATGTACACTGAACCCGTTGGATTGATCTGTAAGTTTTTGAATGTTACAAGAAAATCATCGCAGTAAGAATAATCTGGCCTCAATATCGCTTTCAATGGAATACAATCTGATACTTTAATATGGATATCTTTTCGATGTACATTAATAAGTTTGCCCTGACGGTATTCTCCTATGCATACTGTTACAACATACTGACCTATGGTGATTGGTGCAATCCCCGACATTATTCCTGTTCTGCTGTTGATCGTTACATTTCCCATAGGGGAACTGCCGCCGTAAGGCGACTGGTAATTCAGGGAACGGTAAGGTGGGGGTGCACCCGGAACAGGCATCGGACAAGCGAGACAGTTTTGTCCATTACTCGGACCCGCACCAGCATAAGCATTGCAGAACTGGTATACCAGTGAGTCATTATCCGCATCTTTCGCAGAAAAATCGAATTGAAAATCTGAACCCATACAAACAGCAACTGCATCATTGGTTGTTACTGCAGGACTTGAATTCTGGTATCCATTCAGTACAGGCATAGTACCAGGAATTTCACAGGAATATGTTGCCCCGAAATCATTACTTGGCGGTTGGATGTTCTTTATCCCTTCTATTCTGCAGCAACGCTGGAATGCAATGGTATATCCCTGTGTAGTGTTTGGAAGTTCGAACACATACGAATAATACCTGAGTCTGTAACAAACATCACGTGGTGGATTATTGATGCATGGATTTGACGCAGGATCGTATCGGATAAATACTTCATCAAACATCCTTGCATAGTGTCCTATATATTCCGTGTTAGTGGGTTTGCTGAAAACAGTAAGAAATACTTCGTTGTCCAACTGTCCCGGATCATTCTGGCCACAGTCGATATATAATTTCAGCGTAACGAGATAAGATGAAGTGTTTGGTGTAGCGCCTGGTCCCTGATATTTATAATAAAGCTCGCCACCCCTGATATGGGCAGCGGATAATTGAAGGATAAATCCCCCGAAAATGAGGATCAGAGAGCAGATTTTCTTCATGAAGCTTCTGGTATGTCCTGAAGGCCGAAGGTCTTTTTTTAATTGCCGGAAAGAAAATCATGTATACTATTCAGACAAAATTCCGGTTCTTCCAGCATGCCCATGTGGCCTGTACGGGCACCTATATAAATGTAAGCAAAATCGGCTATTTTACACATCTTCATGCTCTCTTCAATGGGTATGATATTATCAAATTCTCCAATAATTAACAAGACCCGATTTGGGAATTTTTTCAGCACTTCTGACCTATCCGGCCGGTCTTTCATGGCCTGGGTATAAGCAACGAGTGCGGTGGGTGAAAAGTTGCTGTAACGGGTGATCACTTCCTTAACAAGCCCGGGACGGTTTTGTTTTGTATTCACTGAAAAAAGGTTTGGTATCGCCTGTTCAAGGAATTTTGTTGATCCGTACTTTTTAATAAACTCTATATTTTTTAACCTCACTCCTTTTTTCTCTTCATCGTCAGCATAAACAGTTGAATGAAACAGGCCAAGACCTTTCAGTTCACCTGGAAATTTTTCAGCGAATGCAAGGGTTATATATCCACCCATACTGTGACCGATCATCCAGCATGAATCA
>Ga0207701_10000876_pt1 | contig 32023 bp, 30 predicted proteins | sample KBSSwiSSwithPhiX_FD_184294 | JGI IMG/M metagenome (GOLD analysis project Ga0207701, IMG submission 184294) | Switchgrass rhizosphere bulk soil microbial communities from Kellogg Biological Station, Michigan, USA, with PhiX - S5 (SPAdes) (version 2) | ecosystem: Environmental > Terrestrial >... | reverse complement strand
GTCGAGGGCGGCACCGAGTCCTGGTGCATGCGACTGCTGCGTCATGAGATGGGACACGTCCTCAACCATGCTTACCTGCTGGAGAAAGACAGACAATGGCAAAAGATGTTCGGACCCGCTTCACTCGAGTATTCGGAAAGCTTTCGCGCTCAACCTTATAGCCGCCGGTTCGTGCGCCACTTGGAAGGCTACTACGCGCAAAGCCATCCGGAGGAGGATTTCGCCGAGACCGTTGCGATCTGGCTGACGCCCGATCTCGACTGGCGCCAGCAGTATCGCGGTTGGAAAGCTTTGCAGAAACTCGAATATGTCGATGAGCTGATGCACAAGCTTGCCGGCAGGCCGCCGGTGGTTTTATCCAAGGCTCGCATCAGCGATGCTTCTCGTCTTCGCTCCCGACTGGAAGCTCATTACAAACGGCGCCGACGAATTTATGCCCAGGAGTTTCCTGATTTTTTCGATGCAGATCTGAAAAAGCTTTTCGTGGACGCCGCCGCTGCGCCCAACGGAGAGCGCGCGGCGGTGTTTTTGCGGCGCTCGGCCAAGCTCATTCTGAGCGCGGTCTCCGCCTGGACCGGCGAGCCCAAATTCACCATAAATCGTTTGCTACGGGAATTGACCGAACGCTGTGCCGAGCTCGATCTCCGGCTGAAAGCGCCATCGGCGGCTGTGGAAATTGCCGCCTACCTAGCAACACTCGCCTGCCATTATCGGCTCACGGGCAAATTCAAAGAGTCTTGATTAATGGTCCAAACGCGCAAGCGGCATAGAGTCCTGGTTTTGTTCGATACCGCCGGCACGCCCCCGGCCAACCAGGATTTTACCAAGGAATTGCAAACCAACGATGACTGGGCGGCGGAAGCCCACGTCATCGATGCTTTAAACAAGCTTGGCCACGAAGTGCGCACCATCGGCGTTTATGACGAGCCGGGCATGATCATCGACGAAATCAAGAACAATCCGCCCGACCTGGTTTTCAATATGACTGAGCACTTCAACGCCGTTTCGGCTTATGATCGGAATGTCGCCGGTCTGCTGGAGATGATGGGTGTGCCCTACACGGGCTCGAGCCCCACCGGACTAACGCTTTGCAAAAACAAAGGGATGGCCAAGGAGCTTCTCGCCTATCACAAGATTCGCGTTCCCAATTTTGCCGTGTTCTCTCCGGGAGCCGCGATCAAGCGTCCCACCCGGCTAAAATTTCCACTTTTTATCAAGCCCGCTGAAGAAGAAGCCTCCTACGGGATTTCCCTCGATTCTTTTGTCGAGTCTGACGAAGCCTTCGAGGAACGGGTTCGTTTCATTCATGAGAAGATGAATCAGACGGCCCTTGTCGAGGAATATATTGACGGCAGGGAAATTTACGTGAGCCTTCTCGGCAACGACCGGTTGCGGGTATTTCCCTTCCGTGAAGTCATTTTTACGGAAGTTCCCGAGGGCCAGCCGAAATTCTCGACCTTCAAAGCCAAATGGGATGACGCTTACAGAAAGCGTTGGGGAATTCAGAATGTCTTCGCCGAGCCGTTCGCCGACGGGATTCACCAGCGCATCGTCAAGATCTGTAAAGCTGTGTACCGAGCTCTGCGCATTCGCGGCTACGGGCGGATCGATCTTCGTGTGACGCCGGAAGGCGAGATCGTCATCCTTGAAGCCAACCCCAACCCGAATCTCGATCGCGACGATGAATTTGCCCAATCTGCAGACAAAGCAGGCCTGAACTATACTCGCCTGATTCAGCGCATTGTCACGCTTGGCTTAACTGCCGCGCACTAGGCGGAACAGCATGACGTCATTACGACCGGTTCGGTTCGAGCGAATCTGGCTTATGCGGATAACCCCTTTGCTCGCCCTGGTCGTCGTTATCGTGCTTGAAAGTCGCTCGCTGGCGGTTGGATTACCGCGTCTGGTGATCTTGGATGCGAACGGCTTGATCCAAATAAAAGAACGGCTGCAGAATCGTGATCCGTCTTTTGGCACAGCATTGACCAAACTCAATCGTGACGCCGAGCGGGCGCTTGATGTAAAGCCTCTTTCCGTGACCGAAAAAAACCTCTCGCCGCCAACAGGCGATAAACATGATTACATGAGCATCGCCCCATACTGGTGGCCGAATCCGGCCACGCCGAACGGGCTCCCTTTCATTCGTCGCGACGGTGAAGTGAACCCCGAACGCGATCGGAGCTCGGATCGCCGCCGTCTCGAAAACATGATCCAGACCGTGCAGACCCTTGCGCTCGGCTATTTTTTTACTGCATGTGAGGATTATGCGGCTCAGGCTGCAAAGCTTTTGCGGGTCTGGTTTTTAGATCCAGCGACCAAGATGAACCCGCACCTGAAATATGCGCAAGCCGTGCCCGGCCGAAATACCGGCCGCGGCGCGGGTATCATTGAGACCCATGAGTTTGCCGAGCTTATCGATTTCGTTTCGCTGCTCAAAAATTCCAAGGCATGGCCGGCCCGCGAGCATCAGCAGTGGCAGGATTGGATGAAGACATATCTCACTTGGCTGGTCGAAAGCGCAGAGGGCAAGACGGAAGCGAAAGCGGACAACAATCACGGCACATGGTATGACGTTCAAGTCGCCGCACTCGCCATCTTTACAGCACGCGACGAGCTCGCGAAAAATCTTCTAACCGATTTCCGAGATAAACGCATCGCTGCGCAGATTCAACCGGATGGCCGCCAAGCGCAAGAGCTCGCGCGCACCCGTGCATGGGATTATGCGATTTTCAATCTCGAGGCGCTGTTTGATGCGGCTTCCATCGCCAAGACATTGGGCTTCGATCTATGGAATTACCAGACTAGTGACGGACGCGGCATCCGTAAAGCTCTGGATTGGCTGATGCCGTTCGCTGCTGGCGAAAGTAAATGGGCCTATTCGCAAATTGCCCCGTTCCACCCGGAGAAGCTCGCCCCGCTCCTGCGCCGTGCCTCAAGGACATACAACGAGCCCCGTTACGAGCAGGCCATCTGGAATTTAAGCGCAGTCAGGAGCGATGAGCGTTGGGAACTGCTCTATCCCAAAATGCCGGCGCTCAAATAACAATCTCGTGACAAAGATCCGTGTTCCGCTACGCTGCATCCAGGGTTTTTTGCGCTCGTGGCAGGATCGACCAGCTACCGCAGGGAGAAGTCTTTCTTAATTCTTTTCTTCGACCGCACTTACTTCAGTTCAGCCATTCCTTAACTTTTCCAGCCATGATTTCGTCGAGTATTTCCTTGCAGTCTGCGACTGCTTTATCGACGATCTGCGGTTCTTTGATATGGGGAATTCCCTGTTTCACGGCGCCGTGCAGCGCTTGCACGACGGTTTTCAAATGCTCGTCCAATTTATCCAGATTTTCTACCGGTTGCGGCATATCTCCTCCGGAAATTCTTACTGGTAACGGCGGCCTTGATTTGGATCGGGCACATTCAGGCCTATCTTTTTGAGAATGGGGTTCACCTCGTTCATATAATCCTGACGGGCTTGGTCGTTGGAGCGGCGCTTCAATCCCCAGTATCGATATCGGTCCGACCGCTTCGAACCCGTGCGCCCGAACATGTCGAGAGCGCGAATGTACCAGTAGTCGACCGCTTTCTGAGCTTTGGCTTTACCGTCGTCGCCGGATTCGATCAATTCCACGGTTTTGTTGTAACCATATTCGATGTGACCGAGTTCTTCAGTGACGATATCAGGAAGGATCCTCTGCAACGGCAGATAGCTGCAATCGTAGAACTCTTCCAACTGATACCGTCCGACCCGGTCGATTAAAAAACCGAACACGGCGTTGTCTTCCCACGTCGTAATTAAACCGCGAAAGGTCTCGACGAAACGTTTCTCGTTCGGCTGGCTCAGTACAAAGGACACGTCGACGCCAATATCACCCGCCACTCGCGCGACTTTGCGGAAATGGTCGATCTCCTCGGCCGCGGTCCGTGCGACGATCAGCTGGTCGAGCTTGGTTGGCGCGGCTGGCAACATCTTTTCGACGTATAGATGCGGTCCGCCGATTTCGCAGTCAGCTTGAATCGTCAACACATGACCTAGCAACTCCTTGTATTCCGGATCCATCTTGTCGAAGTCTTTGAGTTCGATTTTATCAGTGAACATTCTCCCCTCCTATGTGCTCGTCAGTATCTTGAGCAAGGAAAATGCCACAGCACATGCTGAGACCACCTCGCATTTGGAGCGTTATGCCATCCGCTCTTCCTATTTATGCGAGAACAACCGCCCATGTTTCGCACGAATAAGAATAACGAAAAGAAATTTGCGTTATGAAAGTTGCAGCTCTAATGCTCGCTTGAACTGGGATATTGCCTGGCGGCTAGCGATACAACAAAAAAGCTTCCCGTTCTTCGCGCCATGACCGCTCGTCGACTTTTACGAGATTCTCCAGATCGGCAGGAGCGGCATCACCGTCATCGACCCATTCCCGAAGCAAAGGGCTACCGTTGATCAAATCGATGGCGAGACGGTCTCGCTCATATTCATAGGTAAAGTTGCGCCAGAGTTCGTAGCTGGGATGAAGCGCCCGTAATGCTTTCAATACCAGGGCAATCAGGCGCCACGGCCGAAAGCTATCGTGCTCATAGCTCGAATCATCGACATGAATTTGCATGCCGGCGCACATCTTTCCTGCGTATTTGTGAAATGTCGGCTCGAACCAGCACTCGCGCAGGCGACAACCGCGCATCCATTGAGGGTTAAGCGCATACATTTTTGCGAGCAGGTGGCGCGGCTCGATCTCCGGGGCGCCAAATAGTTCCAGGGGCCGGGTTGTGCCGCGCCCTTCCGATAGAGTGGTGCCTTCGAACATGACCGTTCCGCCGTAGCAGCGTGCCATCGACAAATTGGCCGCGTTCGGGCTCGGGTTGACCCAAGCGCGTTCACCCACGGGCCAGCCGAATCCCGGCGACTGCTCAGGTTTCCAACCCTGCAGCTCGATGATATGGCATTCCAGATCGAGCTTTAGTTTGCCTACAAACCATCTTGCCAGCTCGCCAAGACTCAAACCATGGCGCATCGGCAGCGCTCCAGCACCGACGAAACTCTCCCACCCTGCGCGCAGCCGCAGGCCTTCGACCGGACGGCCCACGGGATTGGGCCGATCGAGTATCCAAACGGCTTTTTTATGTCGAGCCGCGGCTTCGAGCATATAAAGAACCGTCGTAATGAATGTGTAAATCCGACAGCCGACATCCTGAAGATCGACCAGCAGCACATCGAAGCTGTCCATCATTGTCGGCGTTGGCCGGCGAACCTCGCCGTACAGGCTAAAAACCGGAATCCTGTACACCGGATCATGAAAATCCAGCGATTCGACCATATTGTCCTGCTTATCGCCGCGCAGCCCGTGCTGAGGACCAAAAGCAGCGGCTAACGTGATGTCGGGAAGCGCTGCCAGGGCATCGAGCGAATGAACCAATCGGTGTGTCACAGACGCGGGATGCGCAAGCAAAGCGACGCGCTTATTTCGCAACGGCTTACGAAGCTCCGTATTTTCGAGAAGCCGATCGATACCAAAGTTCATGAGGGGCTAGAGTTCGGCGGAGGCCCCACGGCCCACGGGTTCGAGCTCCAGTGCGAAGCTTTCCGAGTGATGAAAGTCGGGCTTACCCGGCGGATGTCTCAGCGCCCAGTAGGAAAGCGATCCGTCGAGAGTTTCGATCACGCTCGAAATTCCGATACACAATTGGACTTCGCCCTCGAGTCCGGGAAAGCGATCTATCTCTATGGCAGCGCTAAGCTCGAAAATGTCTTCGCCGCGCTCGGCAACGATTTTCGGTTCGAACCCATCGCTCGTATAGGCCGAACCATCGCGATAAGCTCGAAACGAGTAGGCTGCCCATTCTCCCGAAGGAGAAAAATTGAATTCGTAATACTCGGCATCGTTTTTCGCGCCGATAAACGCTTCAAAACAAGTCCGCCGCCATAAACAATCACCTCGGCGAAGTGACTCGAAAGCTGGAAGCCGTAGGCGGTCTAGCGCTCCCTTGACCGTATAGCCAAGATTGAGAAACTTTCCGGGCAGCCAGGTGATAACTGTCGTGAGGCTCGCGACGGCGGAGCACAAAGTATCGGGATGGCAGTGAAGGACGGTATCGGTTTTTTTCGGTGCTCGCATGAAATCCGATGGGAAAAAATCCTCTGGTTTACAGGCGTAAGACTCCAATGATCAGTCGAGTGTGGATTGTTATCGGTATTAACCGCGCAGGGTGAAACTGTCAAGTCAATTCTCGCTTGACACATCGGCAGCGCAAACTTACAACTGCAGGAGTCATGAATCAGGAGAAAGAAATGGTGTCAAACGGCTCAGAAACTCCGGCCTTCGACTCCGATGAGCTTCAAGGGCTGAAACAAAAATTGGTTGACGGCTGCCATATTCTCGACGGCGAAGGCATCACAGACGGATACGGCCATGTCAGCATACGAGTACCCGGAACAGAGGCCTTTGTCACCATTGCGGCAGTCAGCCCCGGGTGTGCGAGCTTGGAGCGGCTCGTGATGCTCGACTTCGATGGCCGATATCTCGGCGGCCAGAACGCTCCGCCGTACGAGTGGCCAATTCATGCGTGCATTTTCAAGGCGCGTCGCGACGTGATGAGTATTTGCCATACTCATTCGAAATGGAGCTCGCTTTTCAGTATTTTGCGCGGTGGCCTGCCGCCGATTCACATGTATGCGAAGTTTCTGCCTCCCGGCGGCCCGCCGATCTATCCAGCGGCCGGGCTCATCAGTACAGTCGAGCGCGGTGAAGCACTGGTTAGGACTCTGCAGGACAGCGCGGCGGTTTTGTTGCGCGCGCACGGTGATGCTGTGGTCGGAGCAAGCCTTGAGCAAGCGATTTTGCGCACGCTTCAACTAGCTTTTCTGGGAGAGCTGGCACACATGGCCGTCGCTCATGGTGAGCCGCTCTATATAACTGGAGAGGAGTTGGCCACCTTCGCCGCCGATCAGGCGTTCCCTGCGCGCCCGTGGGAATATTACCTCAGTCGCATACGCGAGCGGCGATCTTCTTGACAGCCCCGACACCGACGCATAGATTCGCCGAACAGAGAGACGGATCTGCCATCAAGGGGTAGTCATGGCTGGCAATCGCGAAGACGCGCCAAAAATCGACTCTTCCGAATTGAAAGAGTTGACCGAAAAACTAATTACTGCGTGCCACATTTTGGATCATGAAGGCGTCACCGACGGGTACGGTCACATCAGCGTGCGCGTCCCGGGCGCCAAGGCTTTCATTACGATTGCCAATGTGAGTCCGGGCTGTGTTACGCGCGATCGACTGATCATGCAAGATCTCGATGGGAATCATTTGGACGGCGCCAAAACACCACCCAACGAGTGGCCGATCCATTCCTGTATTCTCAAAGCGCGGCCGGAAATCGTCAGTGTCGCGCATACTCACTCAAAATGGAGCACGATCTTCAGCGTTTTGCCCATCAAGCTAAAACCCATGCACCACTACGGAAAATTTCTCTCTGCGGAAGGTCCGCCGGTGTATCAGGGCGTGGGTTTGGTGCGCACCGTCCAACGAGGCAACGAATTGGCTGCCGCGCTCGGCAAAGGTCCGGTGGTTTTGATGCGTGCTCATGGCGATGCTGTTGTCGGAGAAAGCGTCGAGCAGGTGATCGAGCGCACCACCCGGCTCGCCATGCTTGGCGAGTGGAATCATCTCGCGCTTTTGCATGGCGAGCCAAAATATCTCAATGCGGAAGAGCTGAACGTTTACAACGAAGACCAGCGCTTTCCGATGCGCGGCTGGGAGTATTACGTGAGCCGGCTCGGAGAAGGAAAATAGGATTGGAGTGTTGGAGTACTGGAGTGTTGTTTCAGCCATCACTCCACCACTCCATTACTGCAGCCACCATGAAATCATTTAGGAGGACGGTAACATGACGTCTGCGGAATTCGTGCAGCAACTGAAAAAAGACATCCAGGCTTTTCCCAAGATCCGTATCAAGCATCCGTTCTTGAAGGCCGTATGCAACGGCACCGCAACCATGGATCAGATTCGCACCTGGACGATTCAGGATTATCAATTTCGCGCTGCCGTGCCGCGCATTGCCATGCTGCGCTATTTGGCCTGTAACGACCCTGAGATCGCGCAGAAGCTTTGGGGTGTAGTCGAAGAAGAAACCCGCGGCATGGATACCGGCAGCGCCGGTCATAACGAGCTCGCGATTCGCTTCGCGGAATCGATTGGCGTCACCCGGAGCCAACTCGAAGACGCCGAGCTCCTGCCGTCAACCGCGGCTCACCTTTATTACGTGGAATTGATTATCCATACGCTGCCATGGTTTGTCGTCATGTCGATTCAAATCGGCGCCGAAGGCACTTTCGGTCCGGCCGCGGCGGCGCTCGGGAACGGCTTCATTCAGAAGTACAAGATGAAGCCGGAGGACGTTCGGTTTTTCACCGTTCACTCGGAAGCGGACGAAGAACATGGCAGCCTCGCCGAAGAAATCGCCGAGCGTTATCTTCATGCGCCGCATCTGCAAGAGCTGACCCGGAAACATACTTTTCGTCGCATGGAGCTGCTCTATGACATCTGGTCGGTGGCTGGGTATTAACGAGTAAGTACCAACCAGAGGAAGGATTTCTCGTCGCTTCCTGTACGCGCAGCCACTTCTGTTATTTCGAGCGTAGTGAGAAATCTTTCTCGAAAACCGACTGACAGCCGACTGACATTAGCGCTACTATAAAAAATGCCCAAACTCACTCTCGGATTCATCTCCGCGTTTAACGAACGCGTCGAACCGCTGATGAATGGCACGGTCAAAGCCGAAGGCATCGAACTGATCCCGACCTACTCGCATCCCGCCGAGACTTTCTGGCGCCAGCTCAAGTTCGGCGAATTCGAAGTCGCAGAAATGTCGATGTCGTCGTTTCTGATCGCCAAATCTCAGGGCGCCGACATGGTGGCGTTGCCGGTATTTCCGAGCCGGCGCTTGTTCCAAACCGAGTTGTCGTACAACACCGATTCCGGCATCAGCAAGCCCGAAGATCTCGCCGGAAAAAAACTCGGCGTGGCCGAATACCAGCAAACCGCCGCCCTCTGGATCCGCGGCATCTTGGAACACGATTTCGGCGTGTCGCAGTACAACATTCACTGGTACATGGAACGCAGCGAAGACATGAGCCATGGCGGCGCTACCGGATTCAAGCCGCCTGCGGGTATCTCCTTCAACCGGATCGCCCCGAACAAGAGTTTAGTTTCGACCTTGCTGGAAAACGAACTGGACATCGCGCACGTCGCCAGTCCTTTTGTTCTTCAGGCCAACACGCTGGATCGCTCGAGCCGCATCGTTGGCAAAAACGACTGGAGCAAAATCCGGCCGCTGTTTCCCGATCGCATGACCGAGGGCGAGCGTTTTTTCAAAAAGCATGGGTTTCTGCCGGTCAACCACACTTATATTATTCGCGGCGATGTTTATCGAAAATATCCTTGGGCCGCCTTCAATCTCTACAGCGGCTTCGTCAAAGCCAAGGCGTTCGCTCGCGAAAAACTGCTGCAGACGATTCCAAGCGCGTTGTTTTTCGGCGCGGAGTATCTCTCGATGACGCGCCGCCTCATCGGCGACGACCCATTTCCGTACGGGGTCAAAGCCAACCAGGCGATGCTCGATACCATCACGAGCTATTCCCATGAACAAGGCTTGACGCCGCGCCAGATGAAAGCCGAGGAACTCTTCGTCGAGCAAACCCTAAGCCTATAGGCGGCGCAGCATGCCGCGTCCGTCGTTGCCTAAATGAATCTATGGCGAATTTAACCCTCAGTTTCATCTCCAACTACAATGAACGGGTCGAGCCACTCATGAATGGCGCGGTGAAGCCCAACGGCGTTGAGATTATTCCGACTTACTCTCATCCGTCGGAAACATTCTGGCGCCAGCTCAAATTTCAGGAATTTCATATTGCGGAAATGTCCATGTCATCCTACCTGATCGCGCGTTCCCGCGGCGTCGACATGATTGCCCTGCCGGTCTTTCCCAGCCGGCGGTTTTTTCACGCAGAGCAGTCGTACCATGTCGATTCGGGCATCAAAGAGCCCGGCGATATAACCGGCAAGCGGATCGGCGTCGGCGAGTATCAGCAGACGGCGGCACTTTGGACCCGCGGCGTGCTCGAACATGATTTCGGTGTCTCTCAATACAAAGTTCACTGGTACATGGAACGGACGGAAGAATTGAGCCACGGTGGCGTCACCGGTTTTACTCCCCCGGCGGGCATTTCGTTTCACCGCATACCGCCGGAGAAAAGCCTGGCGACCATGCTCGTCAATCATGAAATCGATGTCGCGCCGATCGCGAGCCACCTCTCGCGCACGGTCAATATCATTGATCGTTCGACTCACATGCGCGGGAGTGAAGGTGACTGGTCGAAGATCAAGCCGCTTTTCCCGGACGAAATCGGCGAAGCGAAACGCTTCGTCGACAAGCACGGGTTTGTTCCGGTAAACCATACTTATATCGTTCGCGGCGATGTTTATCGCGAGCAACCGGGAATCGCCAACAAACTCTACCAGGCATTTCTCTCCGCCAAGGCGCAAGCGACAGCGACTCTCCTGGAGCGAGCCCCGGCAGCGCTGATTTTTACGCCGGAGTATCTCGCTATGACTCGTTCGATCTTGGGCGACGATCCGTTCCCCTACGGCATTAAAGCCAATCGAGCAATGATCGATACCATCGCCAGCTACTCGCACGAGCAAGGCTTGACACCGCGCAAAATGACGATCGAAGAGTTATTCGCAAAGGAAACACTGGATTCGTGAACGCAAGGAAAGCATCAGAAGTAAAATTCATTCTCAGTTGGCGAAGCATTCCAAATGACAGCCATGCAACCCGTCTCATCTCAAACCAGGTGAGAGATCTTTTCTCAAACGAGGCTTGTGAATATGCCGAAACTTAGACTGAGCTTCATCTCCGCCTTCAACGAGCGCGTCGATCCGCTCATGAAAGGGATCGTCGCGGCGGAGGGAATCGAGCTAGTCCCGACGTACTCGCATCCGTCGGAGACTTTTTGGCGCCAGCTCAAGTTTCAAGAATTCGAAGTCGGCGAGATGTCGATGTCGTCCTATTTGATTGCCCGCGAGCGCGGCTTTGACATGATCGCGCTCCCGGTGTTTCCAAGCCGTCGGCTGTTTCACACGGAGCTCTCGTATCATATCGACTCCGGCATCCAGAAGCCGGAGGACTTGCTCGCCAAACGCATCGGTGTCGGCGAGTATCAGCAAACCGCCGCGCTCTGGCAGCGCGGCATCCTGGAACACGATTTCGGCGTGTCCCAGTATAAAGTTCACTGGTATATGGAACGCACGGAAGAGTTGAGCCACGGTGGCCAGACGGGTTTCGCCCCGCCGCCAGGTATTTCGTTTCAACGCATCCCGACTGACAAGAGCATGGCTTCGATGCTGGTGAACCATGAATTGGACGCCGCCGCGGTCAACAGTCCGTGGCAAAACATGCCAACTTTCATCGGCCGCTCGCACCGGATTCCCGGGTCGAACAGCGATTGGAGTAAAGTGAAACCGCTTTTCAACGATCGTATGGTTGAGGGAAAAAGATTCTTTCAGAAGTGGGGATTTCTGCCCGTAAACCACGCCTACACGATCCGCCGCGATGTCTACGAGAAATACCCCTGGGTCGCGTTCAACCTTTATAGCGGCTTCGTCAAAGCGAAAGCCCATTTCAACGCCCGGCTCGTGGATAGCATTCCGTCAGGCTTGTTCTTCGGTAAGGAGTACCTGACAATGACGCAAGAGATCTTCGGGAACGATCCTTATACCTACGGTGTCAAGGGAAATCGCAAGATGCTCGAGACGCTGATCAATTTTTCCCAGGAGCAGGGACTGATCAAGACGAAGCCGCAAATAGAAGAACTCTTCGCTCGCAGCACGCTGGATCTATAAGGGAGCATCGAGTGGCAGACTCCTGTGGGGGAAGAGAGAGCATGAAGGTATGCACCACATGTTTTCCACTGAACGACTGCATGGCGGTGCACGAATGTCCCAATCCTTGTCATCTCGAATGCAGCGAGAGATCTTGCATCGACTGCATACGAGGAAAGGCTTCTCGCCTAGGGTTCGAAATGACAATTGCGACTACTCTTTGAAGGCGAACCTTTGCAAAACTATGAGATTGATCTGGAGCGTATTTATAATATCGCTGACGTTGAACGTCGCGGGTTGGACGACGCCGGCACACGCTAAATCCATCAATTTTGCCTCTAACACGCCGACCTTGAGCGGCACCCTGCCACTCATGGTGGCTCAGGATTTCGGTTTCTTCGGCGCTGAGGGTTTGGACGTCAAGATCGTGCTCATCCGGGGCGGCCCCACGGCTATGGCCGCTCTGGTCGGAGGCGGTGTCGATTATACCTTGGTTGCCGGTGTCGCGGCGGTGCGCGCAATCGCACAAAACGCGCCCATGCAAATCATTAGCGGACTTCAGCCTTACATGGATTACACCCTTCTAGGAGCGAAAAACATCCGCAGCGTTAACGATCTCAAGGGCAAAGTTGTCGGCGTTACTGGGCCGGGTGGGATCGCCGAGTTCGCCGCGGTTGAAGGATTGGCAAAAAAAGGGCTGGTGCGCGACCGCGATTACAAAATTCTTTACGGCGTCGGCAATAGTCCGTCGCGCGCCCAAGCCTTGGAATCCGGCAAGATTCAGGCCTCTCCTTTTTCGTTTTTGGAACGATTGGAACTGGAAAAGAAAGGTTTCCCGACACTTTTTGATATCGGCAGCGCGATCCCCGGATTCCCATTCGTCGTTATAGTGACAAGCAAGCAGAAGATCGAAAATGATCCGGAGGAAATTGTCGGCGTGCTGCGCGCCATCCAGCACGGGCTCGATTTTCTCAAGCGCAACCGCGAGAAAGTGGCCGACGGCATTATCAAAAAGAACAAGTTTGGCGATCCCTCGACCGTGCGTCAGGTGATCAACCAGTTTGCCGAGGTTTATTCCATATCGCTCCACAAGAGCGACATCGAAGCGCTGATCGGCGCAACACGCATAGAAGCCGACGCAAAAAAGCTCGGCGGTACGGAAAAATTTTATACCTCACAGTTTTTGACAAAAGCGACCGGGCCGAAGTAAACAAACTGGAGTGCTGAAGCACTGGATGATCGACCCATTGTCCCCCTCACGCCCATCAATCCAAGTCGGCTTCTAGGAGATATTATGGCGAAAGATCTCGGACTCACCCTCATGCTCGCTGATTACCACCGTACCCGGCCTTTGTTGAACGGCGAAGTCAAAGCCAAAGGCGTTAACTTGCAGCCGCGCCGAGCTGAAACCGGTGAAGCCTGTATGCGCCCGGTGTATGAAGAGTTCGACATCGCCGAGATGTCCATGTCCTGGTATATGATGGCGCGCTGCCGTAAGGAGCCCGTCATTGCCCTGCCGATTTTTCCGCTGCGCATGCAAATCCATCCCTACATATTCTGCTCGGCCTCGTCGGGCATTGAGCAGCCTGGGGATCTCAAAGGGAAAAAAATCGGCATGGACGAATACCGATTAACGGTCGGGCTATGGGCCAGGGGAATTCTGCAGGAGCATTATGGCGTGCATCCGGAAGATTGCCACTGGTACACTTCCGAACCCGAGAGAGCAGGTTATCAACCGCCAGCAAGCATCGAAATCACCGTTGTTAATGAGCCCACCGAAGCGTTGCTGCTGCGCGGTGAAATTGACGCGCTGATTCCGCCCAATATCGTGCCATCGTTTCGCGCCAAAGATCCGCGCATTCGGCGTGTTTTCAAAGAGGTCAGAAAGACAGTGAATGAATATTACCGCAAAACCAGAATTTTTCCGATCACTCACGCATTGGTCATGCGCACGGCGCTCTTCGAAAAACATCCCTGGCTGGCTTCGAGTCTATTGGAGGCGTTCACTGAAGCCGAAGCGGTTTGCCGGAAATCCTATGCCTACGCGAAGCGCTCCGCGTTTCCGAGCGCCGTACTGATTCTAGAGGAAGAGGAAGAAATCTTTGGCGAGAATCCATGGGGTCACGGCCTCACGCCGGAGAATCGAGTGGTGTTGGAAAAGTTTGTGCAGTACGCCCACGAGCAAGGCTACATCTCCAACCGGCCGGCTTTGAGTGAACTCTTTGCACCCGTGGGAAACTGAACTCCAACACTCCACTCGCCATCACGGCACCTTGTATCCCAACTCCTTCGCGACTTCGATCGCGAATCGAGGCTCGGCGACCTCTTCGAATGTGATTTTACGATCGACGAAGCGCCCCTCGGTCTTGATCGCACGAATGATGTTACCGATGCCTTCCTGCGTCGGAATACCGGTGTCATTGAAGCTCGTTTGAACGACGCTATAAGTATCCGCAGCGGTTTGCTTGTCCATTTTTAGGACTCGGATGATCAGATCGAGGGTCTTTTCTCGCGATTGCAGCATGGCGCGTTTACCCAGTTGCAGCGCCCGAATGATCCGTCTCACTTCATCGGGCCTGGACTTGATCGTGCGATTCATGGCAGTGAGTCCGCCCGAAGCCATTTCGACCAGCGACCCGATATCGAGCAGCCGCACGAACCCGCGCCGTTGAGCAAAGAACATCGTCGGCGGATTGAGGGTCGCCGCATCGACGAAACCGGAGCCCAGCGATTGAACCAGATTGCCGCCCGGCACCGATACCGCGACATAATCCTTCGCGGCGAGGCCGCTTTTCTCCAAAGCTACCGTCATGGCCACATGGCTGGTGCCGCCTAATCCGGAAACACCGATTTTTTTGTTCTTTAATTCCTGGACCGATTTGTATTGCGGTTTCGCCATCAGCCAATACGTAATGTGACTGGTGGAGGACCAGAGCGCGCGTGAATCGACGCCGCTCAGAGTTGCGCTGACGCTCGCCGGACCGATCCCCGACTGATAATCGAGATCGCCGGAAACCAGCGCGGCGGCAGCGGCGGCCGAGCGCATCAAGATAATTTCCACATCCAACCCTTGCTCTTGAAACAACTTCCATTCGCGCGCCGCAACCAACGGCAACGCCGAGTAACTCAAGGTGGCGTTTGAAATGCGAATCCTGCGCCGCTCCTGAGCATTCCCAAACGCCGCCAGCGATAAAATAAACACTAGAATGCCGGAAAAGACTCGCATCAAGACGCTTTTCCCTCACTTTGAACGGTAGAGATTAGTGATGAAACCGCTTTGCTCCAGCTCGCGCACGAACTGATTGTCGATCTGATCGTCGATCGACAGCGGCCGCACGGCGGGCTCGTTCTTATCGAGAAATGATTTGATCACCGCGATGCCTGCTCGACTGGGGTAGGGAATTTTGGGCATATAGCGCTGATAATCTTTCTGAGTTTCCTCGATCAGCTGCTGATCGTCGATCTTAAAGCGCGTTTTCATCACCTGTCTTACCGCTTCAGGATCTTTGCCGAATAACACCATCGCCTCCGCCATCGCCTTCACGAAGCCTCGCACCACGTCGGGGTTTTGCTTGATGAACGTGCGCCGAGTCACGACACCCGCCACCTGATATTCCGGAACCAGATCCGCCACATCGGCCAATTCGCGATAACCTTCTTTCCTTGCTCGCGCTAAGGTCGGCAACGACAGCGGGCCGCCGACGATTTTGCGCGACTCCATGCCGGCGAGGATCGGCGGCACGCCGCCCATCTGCAAAATCGACACGTCGGTCTCGGGTTTGAATCCCCATTTTTCCAAGGACAGACGCAGCAGCATATCGGTCGACGAACCATAGCGTGTGATCCCCATCGCCTTGCCCTTGAGCTCGTGGTAATCTTTGATTTCCGGCCGCACCATGATCGAAAATGGCGGCTTGGTGACGATGCTCAGGAGCATGACCGTATCGCTGCCGTGGGCATTGACCCGAAAAACGGGCTCGATCCCCTGAATACCGATCGGCGTCGTGCCGCTGAGCAAAGACTGCATCGCCTGAGAGCCGGCAACATAAATCAACTCGACGTCGAGATCGTTTTTCGCGAACAAACCTTTATCAACCGCGAGCCACGTCACAACGCCCGCGCCAGAAATCGAGCTGTAAGCGACCCGCACCATCGTCCTCGCCGACGCCTCTGTGACCAAGGCTCCGGCTATAGTCATCCACATCGCTGCTGCAGCAAACACTGAACTCTTTATGATTTGCAGTGTCCTCATATGCTAGTTCGCCTCTTGCCTGTCGCGCCTTTCCTATTTATGAAACGGCTTCGTCCCGGCGTACGCCCGCGGATTGACGAGCGCATGCTCTTCCTGCATGAGCCACGCGATCTCCGCCGCCAGTGGTACGCTCGCCGCTTCCATTGAGGCATGAGCTGCCATTTTGCAATATTTCAGCGTGACTTTGTCGAACGCGCCGATTTCATGCGCCCAGTTCCAAGCCTCATCTTGCAACTGCTCATGGGGCACTACTCGGTTAATCAATCCCGCCGCCATCGAGCGCTGCGCATCCCAATTTCTTCCGGTAAGGATCATCTCGAACGCGAATTTGGTGGGGATCAAAGTCTTGAACATGGTCGCGATGATCGGATAGGGCAAAAAGCCGCGCATGATTTCCGGCAAACCGAACTGCGCTCGATCTGACGCGATCGCCAGATCATGCGGCAGCAGCAAAGTGATACCGGCGCCGAGACAGAAACCGTTCACGACTGCGACGGTTACTTTGGGAAAGGTTCGGATCACTTCAGCGACATGATAGGCGCGCGGTTCAGCGCGGCGATCCGTGCCGCGGTTCTTGCCCCCTTCGGTCGGGAACTCCGACAAATCTCTCCCCGCGCAATAAGCGACGTCACCGGCGCCGGTGGTCAAGACTACGGCGACGTTCTCATCGTTCCGGAGCTCTTCGAAGACCGCGAGCAGCTCGCGGATCACATCCCGGCTCAGCGCGTTCCGCTTTTCCGCCCGATTGATGGTCACCTTGGCCACTGCGTTTCGCGTTTCTAGAATTGTGTATTTGCCTTCCCGGATCATGAACTCTACCTCTCGACCTTGTTGAAAAGTTTATACGCGAATAACATCGCCATCATTTGTCGTCAACTGTGCGATCAACTTGCAACCTGGATTCGACTCGGGTAAGCGAATTTGTAATGGAATCTGAAGTGAAAAAAATCAGTCCATCCGTTTTTGCGATCATCGGTCCTGAAGGCTCGACCAATTTTACTATCATAAAAACTCGCCCCGACACCGGAGTCCTGATCGACGCTGACATCCGTCGAATTGACGAAATAGAAGAGGCGTTGCGACTCACCGGCTGTCCCAAAATTGAATATCTGATCGATACTCATGAACATTTCGATCACACCTCGGCAAATTTTTATTTCGCTCAACGCGGCATCCCCATTATTGCCAGTGCGGGCTGCAGGGGTGCGATGGGCGGCCAAGGCGGACCGGACTTTGAGCGCATGATGAAGCCGGTGCCTGAGTTATACGAACGCTTTCCCGGTCTTTGTCTGACGTTACCGAATGTTCAGTTTAACGAAAGCACGAAGGTGACACTTCCTGGAGTGACTTTGCACCTCGAGTATCGCGCCGAGAACGGACATAGCCACAGTAAGGGCGACACCACCATCTACTTCGAAGAAGAAGAGATCTTGATCGCCGGCGATCTGCTCTACACCGAGGTTCACCCGGTGACGTTCTTCGGCAACATTCCCAATTGGCTGAGCTCACTGAAAACCTTGTTCGACAGCCACTACAAGCAGCTCGTGCCAGGCCACGGTCCGTCCGTGGATGGCGAGCAGAGGGGCCGCGCCTATTTCAGAAAAATGCATGACTATCTGGAAGACTTCTATGGACACCTTCTGGAAGTCAAAGCCGGCCGCGAGAGCAGCGACGAGCTCGCTCAACACATGCTCAGCGGCTCCTACCGCAACCTTGGCAAGACGCGTATGGTACAGCGCAACGTGAATCAATTTTTAACCGGAAGATGGTTTTAGATGAAGCTGTTACCCATTCGCGTCGCTTCACAAGCATCATCACGCTTCGTGTTGACCAGACTGCTTAATCACAGGTGTGATGTTCTGCTTTCTATTTTCGCGGGCACAGCACTTCGGAAAGGATCACCATTGATCTACCGCGCCTTGCTCATCACAACTCTATTTTGTGGTCTAGGCCCTTGTCTGATTCGCTCAGCCGACGCTCAGAAGCTCGAAAAACTCATCATCGGCTATCCGGCCCCCGTCGCATCCCTCGGCATCGTCGAAGTGATGCGCAAAGCGGGCTTGTTCAAAAAGAACGGGCTCGACGTTGATTTGGTTTATATCCAGGGAAGTCCCATCTTGACCACAGCAATGGTTTCCGGCCAAGTGCCGCTGAGCTTCATCGGCGGGGCAGCGATCGTCGCTTCGGCAGTTGGCGGGGCTGATACAGTCTATCTCGCCTGCGGCATAAACACATTGTACTGGCGCGTATTCTCGACGTCGGACATCAAAACCGTCGCCGATCTCAAAGGCAAGAAGATCGGCGTGACGACTTTTGGGTCGCAGGAAGACAGCGTTATACGATTTATTTTGAAGGAGCGGGGCTTGCTACCCGATCGCGATTTCGCTTTGGTCGCCGTGGGCGGCGCGCCGACGCGGCTCGCGGCCTTGAGCAAAGGAGTCATTCAAGCCTCGGTGTTCATCCCACCGCAAGATATCGCCGCAGAAAAGCTCGGCCTGCACGAGCTGATCGATATGAGCAAACTCGGCCTTTATAACCCCGGAAGCTGCTTTGCGAGCACCAAAGCTTATATCAAGACCCATCGCGACACGGTCATGCGTGTGATGAAGACTTTCGTCGAAGGGCTGCGCTATTACAAAGAAAACCGCGAGTTCGTATTGAAGGTCACCGCCGATTTCGCGCAAAACCGCGACCCCAACGTGCTAAATCCCACCTACGACGTTGTCACACGCTTTCAGGAGCGTGTGCCCTACGTAAATATGAAGGGCATCGAGTTCATGCTGAAAACTCTGGAACCCAGAGATACGCGCGCCAAGACATTCGATCCAGCGAATGTGGTTGACTCGAGCTTTATCCAGGAGCTTGAAAAAAGCGGCTTTATCGACACGGTTTGGAGAAAGTAAGAAACTTCTGAAACCGGCGCTGGCTGAATGCCTGACACTGTCCGTCGTGTTAATGTCAAAAGGCGGGGCCAGTCAGTCCGGCCCCGCCATTAATCAGTCGCTCGGAAGGAAAGCTAAGAACTTGCTAGAAACTTTATTGACTTGGCTGCTGAAGCGATTTCCAAGCCTCGAGGCGTTGCGCCCTGTTCGCTGCCATCTGCGAATACAAGGTAGTTACCCGACTCTGTTGCCCTGAATTCAACATAGACCAAACCTGCTGAAAAACGCTGTACCGCTCTTGCCTTAGCTGATTTTCCAGTCCGTTAACTTGGTTGATCAGGTTAGCGTCGGCCGTGCCTGTAGAATAAAGAGAGCTGTTGAGCTGTTGTCGTAGGGGCATGAGCTGGCTAATTATTTGTTTGGTGTTTTGCCGGCTGTTTTGTAACAACGTTTGCACTTGTGTCTTCTGATCCGGCGTGAGCTGCGCGGCGCGCATCAGGAAAAAAACGTTAGGCCCACCGGCCATTCCCCCACGGCCGTGCCGCATCTGCGCATAGCTAGGCGACAACCAGAGACTGAGGCCCAGTACAACACCCAAAATGAGCGCTATAGTCGTGAAATGTTTAGCTTTAAATACCATAAACCCTCCTTTTTTTGTCCTGAATAGGATTGAGGTTACCGTGGCGATAGAGACTATCGCGATCGGTTCCGGGATCGTGCCTCGTCTTTTGGGCCGACCTCAGCCCATTAGACGACAAGCAATCAAAAGGGGTTTACTTGATGGAAATCGACCGTGAAGACCTTAAAGTGAGACCGCAAACATTGAAGAAGCGCCTTTATCGACGCCGTATAGAAGCAGTAAGAACAGGTCAAGCCTGAAGGGGGTAAGGGGCTTTTTCTCTGACGCCGAACCGGCACAGCTTTACCCCCACTGCGCGAGCAATCCGAGCAAATCGCAAACCCGATTGGAATAGCCCCACTCGTTGTCGTACCAACTCAGGCATTTGAGATATTTACCCTCGGTGACGCTGGTGAATGCGGAATCGAAAATCGATGAGTGCGAGTTGCCAATGACGTCCGACGAGACCACAGGCGTCTCCATCATTTGCAGAATGCCTTTCATTCGTTTTGATTCCGCCGCCGACTTGATGGCTTCGTGAATCTCCTTCGGACTGACGGCCTTCTCCAGCTCAACAAATAAATCAACCACTGAGCCGTCCGGCACCGGCACGCGCGCGGCGATGCCGTCCAGTCTTCCCTTCAGCTGCGGCAATACTTCTCCGACCGCTTTTGCAGCTCCCGTGGAGGTCGGGATGATATTTTCCGCTGCGGCGCGGCTACGGCGCCAATCCGAGTGCGGCACGTCGGCAAGCCGCTGGTCGTTGGTGTAGGCATGCACGGTATTGATGATGCCTTCGACGATCCCAAACGAATCGTGCAGCACTTTGGCCATCGGCGCGAGGCAGTTGGTCGTGCAGCTCGCATTGGAAATCATCCGGTGCTCGGGCTTGAGACCGTCATCGTTGACGCCAATGACGACGGTATAATCGATCTTGTCTTTCGCCGGCACCGTCAAAATCACCCGTTTCGCGCCGGCTTCGAGATGCTTTTGAAGCTGTTCTCGAGCGGTGAAGATGCCCGTCGATTCGATCACGACCTCGATTCCCATGGCGCGCCACGGCAGCTTCAGCGGATCTCGTTCCTGAATCATGCGCGTCCGTCCGTGGGAGGTCACAAGCTCGTCTCCTTCTAGCCGTAAGACGCCCTCGAATCGCCCCATCACCGTGTCGTAGTTAAGCAGATAGCGCAGCGCATCATGATCGAAAACGTCATTGATCGCGACCAGTTCGGCATCCGCGCGTTTGTCCAAAATACGAAATACCGACCGGCCAATCCGTCCAAAACCATTGATCGCAACTCTCATCGCTCACCTCCGGTCCGGCCAAGCCCGCTATATTGCCGCACGACCTCGAGTACGCGGCACGCATGCCCCAAACTCTCGTACCAGGCGAGCGCTTTGACGATTCTTTTACCGGCTCTGATGGTCGCGCGCGAGTCAAAGAGCAAAGACTGTCGGCAACCGATCACGTCGGAAGATACGATTGGATCATCGCTGACACCGATCAGTTCCGGATTACGAGCCGCGGCGGAACGCATCGCCGCGTTGACTTGTTCGATGGTGATGCCGCTGTTGTGCATGACGCAATTGACATCGAGCAACGAGCCGCGCTGCACCGGCACGTTCAGCGCATAACCGCTCAACTTTCCGGCGAACTTGGGCAGAACAGTTTCGACCCAATGCGCCGACTCGTTTTTGTTGGGAATAATGTTTTCGGCGGCGGAGCGGCTGCGTCGAAAATCTTCATGAGCGTAATCCTGGAGCGACTGATCGCTGGAGTAGGCGTGCACCGTCGTCATGGAGGCACAATCCACCCCAAGTGCCACATCCAGAGGCTGCAGCAACAACGCAAACGCATTGGTGGTCGCGGAACCTGCGGAAATGATCCTGTCGCTGACCTTTGCGTGACTTTCATTGATTCCGGGGATGACGATTCGGTCGATCGGGTCCGCTGGAAGCGAGGCGAGAATCACACGTCTCGCCCCGGCGCGCAGATGGCCTTCGACATCGCTGCGGCGACGATATCGCCCAGTCGCATCCACCACGCAATCGATATCCATAACATCCCACGGAACTTCTTCTGGCCGCACGTGCTGAAACATACGCGTGCGAAACTTATCGTTCACCAGATAATTGTCTCTGAGCTGGCACTGCAGCTCGTCCTTAATTTCGCTTTTGAGCAGATACTCAATGATTTCGGGCTTGCCAATATCGGCTACGGCAACGATCTCGATGTCGTCATTTTCCAACGCGAGGTGATAGAGGTGCCGTCCGATCTGTCCCAAGCCCATAATGCCGATACGGATCTTTCCGTTTCGCATTTGGCGACCTCCGGTTCTAAAGATCGGATTACTGGAATGGCGCTATTATACCTAAGCTTGAACAAACCGCCAGATTTTTCCGATGCTTTGCCGAAATTTCACAGTGACTCTTCGGCGCTCGGTTTGTCGTTCAGCTAGCTTTAAGATAAGACACGACAGTTAGATCCCTCGGAGCACTCCACGAAAATACTTCGATGAACCCGATTCAAAGATGACGCAAGAGACAAGTCCTTTCTCGCTTCTGCGCCACCGTGACTTTTGCGTTTTCTGGACGGGGTCGTTTCTATCGAGCATCGGCACTCAATTCACGACCGTCGCTATGGCCTGGCAAATCTATGAGCTCACAAACTCGCCGCTGCAGATCGGTTTGCTGGGAGTCGCTCGCGCGCTGCCGCAAATTGCCCTCCTGCTGGTCGGCGGGTTACTGGCTGACGCGGTGGATCGTCGCAAATTGATGATGTGCACCCAAATAGGATTGTTTTGTGTTTCCACGACTCTCGCTTGGTTAACTCTCGCCGGGAAAGCCAGTCCGCACATGCTCTACATCGCGACGGTGTTCTTGGCATTTTTTACATCCCTCGAGCAGCCGTCGCGTCAGTCGATGATTCCGAACCTGGTGCCACGGCCATTGCTCGCACAAGCTTTGGCCTTACAAGGCACACAGCGCTACGTGCCCATCATCGCCGGACCTTCCATTGCTGGCGTGGTGCTGGCGGTCTGGGGGCCCGCAGTCTGTTATTCCGTCGATGGCGGCTCGTGGATCGCCATGCTAGCCGCGCTCATTCTACTCCGCGCCAAGATCCCTCAGGGAGGAGGCTGGAAAAGTATTTCACTGGCGTCGCTGCTTGAAGGCTTGCAATTCGTCTGGTCGCACGGCGTCATTTTTCCCCTGATGGTTTTGGACTTCAGCGCGACCTTTTTCGGCAATGTGCGCGGGTTGTTTCCCATCTATGCGCGCGACATTTTATTCGTTGGGCCCAAAGGGCTTGGTATCCTGTACGCGGCGCGCGCGGTCGGCTCTTTGATTGCAGCCGCGAGTATGGCGCTGTTCGGCCCCATTAGGCACGGCGGACGTTGGATCTTTCTCGGCATCGGTCTCTATGGAGTCTCGACCGTGCTGTTCTCCGGCTCGCAGGTATTCTGGTTTTCGGTTCTGATGCTTACCTTAACCGGAGCCGGCGACACGATCAGCTCCATACTGCGATCAACCATCAACCAGCTCAGCACACCGGACGAATTGCGCGGCCGAATGTCGTCCATTAATAGTATTTTCACCAGTAGCGGCCCACAGCTCGGCCAGTTCGAATCGGGTTTGGTCGCTGCTTGGCTGGGCGCTCCGGGATCGGCTTTGACGGGGGGAATGGCAACTCTTTTAGTGCTTGCAATTGTCGCGGGAATTTTTCCGAAGCTGCGCCGGTTCCAGAATCCTCATTTTTCGATTAGCTGAGGCGGCGGCGGAAATCGCATGGAACATTTAACCGAACGGAGTCGGCATGAGCACACTTGATCAGCCTATTCTGATTGCCAACAGCAATTATCACGTCGGTCATCAAGTCGCGATGGCTGTTGCCCAGGAGCAAGGTTTTTTCAAGGAAGAAGGGCTGCAGCAATACGACTACGACTCGCGCGGCCTTATTCCGGGCCCGCTGGAGCGCGATGGACTGGCACTGGCGATGAAAAATCACGGCGTCGATATCGCGACGGCCGTGGACGTCGAAGCGGCGATTGACCAACGCGCGCGCGGCGCGGAAATTTACATCGTCGGCGGCTGGCGCTACACGCCATTTCTCAAATGGTACGGCGCCAAGCACGTGACGGACATGAGTAAGCTACGCGGTGGGCGTATCGGTATGCGCGAGAAGGAAGGGCTGGTCGAAGTCTTTATCACGGACGCGCTGCGCCAGGCGGGCATTGATCCGTTCAAAGATGTTCAGTGGGTCTATGATCCGGTCTTCGGCTATCGCAACAATCCGGCGCATATGGAAATGTTGCGCTCGGGGCGAATTGAGGCCATCACTTCGCAGCCGCCGTTTTCCGATCAGCTCCAACGCGAGGGCTACCCGATGATTCTCGATCCAAATAAAATTTTCCCACGCCGACCCGGCAAGCTCACGGTCGCCACCAAACAAATGATCGAAAAGCGCGCCGAGGAGCTTAAAAATTACTTCCGTGCGATCATTCGCGCCTTCTGGTTCATGCGCGACGTGAGCCATTTCGAATATCTGAGGGATCTCGAAGCCCGGCTTAGGAGGACCCGTACGCACAATGAGGACGAGCGCGGCACCGTCGCCATCGTTACTTCGCCGGACCGGGTCGAGAGCTGGGCATTGCCGATTGACGGCGCTGTCGCGGCCTCGGCCATCGAAAGGATCGTCGGCGAGATGGTCGACAAAGGGACTCTCGCAAATGCGATTCCTGTCGCCGACATTCTGCGCGACGATGCCGTCAGCAAAGCTTTCCGCGAAGTCAGCGCACGGCCGGGATTGAGATCGGCTCTGGACGTCGCCCTGGCCGCTCAGGAAAAATACGGGTTTTAGCCGATATGCCACTTCACCCCGGAAGGACGGGTCGATTCACCATGAATTGGAAGCTAGTGATCTTTATGGTCGCATTCTTTTCTGCTCGCCCGCTAATTGCCTTGGATCAGGTCAACGTCCATGTCTCCGCCGGTATTAGCCCCAACGCACTCCTTTATCGTTTCGCCACAGAAAAAGGCTTTTACCGTGAAGAAGGCCTCGACGTTCTGCTCATTCAGGCCGGCATGCTGCCCGGCATTCAGGGATTGGTCGGCGGCAGCTTTCAATTTAGCCAAATACTCGGACAGGGCGCAGGGGCGGTGCTGCGCGGTCTGCCGTTGAAAATCGTCATGGTCTTCGATACGCGCCCGCTTAACTGGCTTTATGCCGGCAAAACCATCAAAACGCTTCAAGAACTCAAAGGCGGGAAACAAATCGCGGTGTCGAGCTTCGGCGCGGCGCTCGATCAGATGACACGCGAGCTTTTGCCCAAGCATGGCATCGACCCACAACGTGACGTCGTGCTGCGCGCCATAGAGCCGACGCCGAGTCGGTTGGCGGCGCTTTTCTCGGGCGCCGTGGACGCTACCGTATTGAATCAATCGGACCGCTTGATCGCGAAGAAAAATGGCTTTAACGAGTTGCTTTTTTATGGCGACGATTTGGAATTTATCACCGCCGGCGTCGTGGTGGCGGAAAAAACTTTGGCGCAGCGGCCGGAACTCGTGCAGCGTTTTTTGCGCGGAACGCTCAAAGGTTTTCTCTGGCTGAAAACCAATGAAAAAGAAGTCGTGCCGAAGTTCGCCGCGGCCATGAAGATCAGCGACAGCGAAGCCGCCGATGTGTATAAATCGGCGCTGAAAATCATGTCCGCCGATGGCACCATCCCAAGAGCCCTCCAGGAAAAAATGATCGCCTTTCAGCGACGCTCGCTCAAGATCGAGCGCGAAGTCTCGCCCGAGCAGGTCTATGACTTTACGATCATTCGCGCACTCAATGACGAGCTGAAGAAGGGGAAATGAATCCGATCAATAGCGACTTTGCAGTTACGGATTCGTGAGCCTGGCATATCCTGCTCTGTATTCTGTAGACATTCAGTATCTTATTACTTGGACCATTCAGATTATCACTTTGACCATCTTCATTTCGACGATCCCAATTGTCCTTTCGACTCGAAGGGAGAAATCTTCCCCTGTTGTTAGTGCTCAAAGAAAGATTTCTCGCTGCGCTCCAAATGACAGCTTGGGCACAGATGACTTAATTTTCGTGACTAGTTCTTGCCTGCTTTCTCTTTCTCATCAGCGGCCATAGCAGAAACATCGCGGTCACTACCAAGAGCGTCGCGCAGATCGGCCGCATATAAAAAATCGCAAAGCTGCCGCGCGAGATCAGCAGTGATTGGCGCAGTGACGTTTCCATCATCGGACCCAGTACCATGGCAAGAATAAACGGCGCGCCTTCGAAGCCGAGCCGGCGCAGGAGAAATCCGCCGATCCCGAAGATGAGCATGATAATGATTTCCGTCGTGTTGGAATTCAATGTATAGACGCCGACCAGGCAAAACAACAAAATCATTGGAAACAAAATGGCATAGGGCGTCTTGAGGACGCGCACCCAAATCCCGATCAGCGGCAGGTTCAGTATCAGCAGCATAGCATTGCCAATGTACATGCTCGCGATAAAACCCCAGAAAAGCTCCGGGTATTTGTTGATGAACAGCGGACCCGGTTGAATACCGTGAATCATCAGGGCGCCCATAAAAAGTGCCATGATGGCGCTCGTCGGTATGCCCAGCGAAAGCAATGGGATGAAAGATCCAGCGGTCGCGGAATTGTTTGCCGCCTCCGGCCCGGCAACACCCTCGATGGCGCCTGTGCCAAATCTTTCCGGATGGCGTGACAGCCGCTTCTCCATCGCATAAGAGACGAAGGATGCAATCACCGGCCCGGGCCCGGGCAAAATTCCCAGCAGAAATCCGATGACCGAACCGCGTGCGATCGGCCAGCCGCTGGCTTGCCAATCTTTTTTGTTCGGCAGCAGACCCTTGATGCTGGTTTCGTAAATCGATTGAGTACCGATTGCGGCCAAATTTTCCAAGACCTCGGCGACGCCGAACAGCCCCATAGCTACCGGCACGAGACCCAGCCCGTCGCGCAAAGTGAGGCTCCCGTACGTGAACCGTTCTTCTCCGGAGATCGGATCCATACCGACGCTGCCGGCAAGCAGTCCGAGCACTGCCATGATGAGCGCTTTGATCATAGACCCCTGTGTCAAATAGGCGACCAGCGTAAGTCCCGTCAGCGTAAGCGCGAAGTATTCCGCCGGGCCGAATCGGAGCGCGGCTCTGCCGAGCATGGGTGCGAGAAACATCAGACCGACCACGCCGAATGTTCCCGCGATGAACGAACCAAATGCGGCAATTCCCAACGCGGCGCCCGCCCGCCCTTGACGCGCCATACGGTAACCGTCGAGACACGTCACCACCGAGGCCGTTTCACCTGGAATATTGACAAGAATAGAGGTGGTGGAGCCGCCGTACATGGCTCCATAGTAGATCCCGGCAAGCATGATGACTGCGGTTGCCGGCGCCATCTTGAACGTCAATGAAAGCAAAAAGGCTACAGCGCCTACAGGACCCAATCCCGGCAACACGCCCACCAGAGTACCGACCACGGAGCCGAGAAAACAAAACAGCAAATTGGTCGGTGTCAGCGCAACCGAGAAGCCCAGCGCCACATTGGCGAAAATATCCACGTTAAATACCCAGGACCCCGCCAGGAAGAGGAATGCCGAGAATCCAACCGAAGATTGCGTAGGAAGCGATTGCGGTCAAAACCGCGACGACAACGACTTTCGACCAGCGTTGCGATTCGATCGCTCGCAGCAGGAGAATCATCAAGAAGAACGTGCTGAGTAAAAAGCCCAACGATTCGAGCACCAGGGCGAACGCGATCATTGCTGCCAACGTGAGGCCGATTCTGGACCACCCTTCGGCCAGGATCTTATCGGGTCCTCGCCCAGATTCCGCGCCAACAAACCCCTGTCCAAACAGGATGGCAGCGAGAATCAACAGTAGAATTGCCAGTACCGTTGGAAAAAATCCCGTCTGCGGCACTCGCATACTGCCAAACGAAAGATGCCGGCTTTGTATTAAAAGAAACGCTGCCCATCCAAAGAGAACAAGCGAGACAGCGAGCTGGGAGCGCTTCATCGAATCAGAGCTGGCTTCGCGAATCTCAACCGCCGATTTTTGCGGCTCTGACGACCTCCGACCATTTGTGCTCTTCTTCAAGGTAAAATTTCGCGGCGTCCTGCGGGCCAAAATTCTCAACGAGCGCCTGGGCCTTTTCGATTTGACCAATAACCTCGGCATCCTTTAGCGTGTCGCCAAGCGCGGCAGCGAGTCGCTTGACGATCGCGCCGGAGGTCTGCGCCGACGCAAAGAAGCCCACCCAGATTTTCAAGTTTAACTCGGGAAATCCTTTCTCTACCGTGGTCGGCACATTGGGGAAATCTTTAAGCCGGCGATTCGAAGCGACGGCAAGAGCGCGCATGGTTCCCGCTTCGATATGGCTTCGTGTTGTCCCGAGCGTAAGAAAAGCGATGTTCACATGTCCGCCGAGCACAGCCGTTGCCGCAGCGGATTCCGAGCCAAGCGGAACATGCGTCAAATCGATCTTCGTCTTTAGCTTTACCAATTCGCCGATAAAGTGCGGCGTTGTGCCGGGACCGGCGGAGCCGTAAGTCAGCGCGCCCGGATTTTTTTTCGCCTCGGCGATAAAATCTTCAAAGGTCTTCCATGACGCGTCGGCCTTGACCACCGTGGTGTTAGGGCTGCTGGTCGCCAATACCAACGGTGTGAAGTCCTTCATTGTGAAACCTGAATTCTTGTTCACCAGCGGAATCAGTAGGATTGGCGGCGGCGTGACGAGAATCGTATAACCATCGGGCGTGGCGTCTCTCGCCGCTTGAATTCCTACGGCGCCACCGCCGCCGGATTTATTGACGATGATCACCTGCTGGCCCAATGTTGTAGACAGTTTGGGGGCGACAATCCGCGCAACAATATCCGTCACCGCGCCGGGTGGAAACGGATTGATAATCTGAATGGTTTTGGTCGGATAGTCTGCAGCCGAGGCAATAATTGCATTGATGGAGCATAAAATGATCACTGAGCCCAGGGCGATCCTAGCGCTCTGCTTTATCAAAAGCCGCCAGATGAAGAGAGAGAAAATCACAGCCACACCTCCGGTATTTGAATCGCTTCTCTGCTAACAGAATCGCCCATTGAGTGTCAAATATGCATGTTCGCTTGACAGCGATGGCGGTTATTTCTTAGAAGAGAAAAGCCACGAGGTAGGGTGAGGCAAGGTCGCGATAGCGATCTCACACTCGGTTGCGGGAATTTCCATGGGAACCGTTGCAGGCGCGCAGCAGATTCTAGCGGGTTTGAAAGAGGCGGGCATTGATCTCATTGCTAGCGTGCCTGATATCAATATGTTGCAACTGATCAACCTGCTCTACGAGGACAAGGCGATCACCCATGTTCCGGTTGGACGCGAGGAGGAAGGAATCGGCGTGTGCTCCGGTGCGCATCTGGGCGGCAAAAAAACCGCGATGTTAATGCAGAACGGCGGTTTGCTGAACAGTTGCAACGCGCTCACCACGACCGCATTGCAATTCGGTATGCCGATTTTGCTGCTCATCTATTATGCGGGAGATATCGGCGACAATGCTTTCCATATGGTGGGGCTCGTCACCGAGCCCGTACTGCAGGGGTTGGGAATCAAATACGTCGTCATGCGCGATGCTATGAAGGTGAAACAAGACATCGCGGGCGCCGTTACGCTCGCCAACAGCTCGAAAAGGCCGGTTGCTTTGCTGCTTACCCGAGCGGTGCTGTAGGGTCGCACATGAAACGATTTGAATGTCTTCAGGCGATCGCGCCGTTCGTAAAGGACGAAATGTTTATCACGACCGCCGGCGGCGCCACCGCCGAATGGAATGCGGTGCACCCGAGCGACGGCAATATCCAGGTCAAGACTCTCGGCCTCTGCTCCTCGATCGGGCTCGGTGTTGCGCTCGCGCTGCCCAAGCGCAAAGTTTTCGTCTTCGATGGCGACGGCGCTCTATGGATGAATCTCGGCTCGCTTGCCACGGTTGGATTACACCAGCCGAAAAATCTGATCCATATTTGCTGGGACAACCAGCAATACGAATCCTCCGGCGGCGAGCCTACCGTAGCGACCGCCGGCAGAATCGACTTTGCTGCCATTGCCCGCGACGCCGGCATCAAAAGCTCGGTTCCTGCCGAAACTGTCGACGAACTCAAGGCGGCCGTCAGCCATGCCTTGCATCAGAATGGACCGCATTTCATCTGGGCGCGCATCGAAGCGGGTCGCGCTGAAGCACCACCGCTCAAATATGATGAGCTGGAAAATAAATACCGGTTTATTCGTTACATCGAGGACACGGAAGGCGTCAATATTTTGCGCGTCCCGATGCCTGCGAGCTATGTCCAGAAATAGTTGAGCCGCGTGTCTGACACAAACGCGCCACACAGTAAACCGAGGCACTCTTACACGGGGTATGGGTCGACCGCTAAGATAAGCAGCGGGATTCTTGTTCAGTCCTTGAGGCGAATACCAAACTTTGACAGTCGATGTTTCCAAGCTTCGCGGCGTTCGATTTTCTGCCACACTTCGATTTCTTGTCTAGCCAGCTGAGTTTTCTTGTCTTTGAGCTCGGTCATTAGATTTTGAATCAATTTGTCACGCGCTTGCAACAACTGTTCGCGCTCATTCAAGAGATTCTCAAGCCCGTCGGCATCGCCGTTGAGTCTCTCGTCGCTTGGCTCTTCTTGTTCCACGACCGCAAGCGCCCGGTCAGATTTGCGTCGTTCTTCGTCCAAGAGATTTTCAAGGGACACTTTCGCCGCTTCGCTTTCGTCCAATCGCTCGTTGAGCGCGTTTAGCTGCGCCTGCAATTCACCCAATTCGGTGCCGCTTGCCTCCAAAAGCCTGTGCTTTTCGGCGACTTGACGTTCCAGCGTCTCAACTCTGCTGCGCAACTGGTTTTCAAGCTCACCGATGGAGCTAGCTCGCGACTCCAGCAAAGTGGTTTGCTCCCGAAGCTGTTCCTGGAGCAGGCGATCCGATCTTTCCCGTTCGGCTTCGACTTCAGCGAGCTTTTCCGTGAGGTCGGTAACCTTTATCATCAGCGCGTCGAGCTCGGAGTCACGCGCGCTTAGCAGTTCCTGTTTTTCGGTCAATTGAGTCTCGAGCACCCCGGCCCTGGCATTTAACCGTTTTTCCAAAGCACTCATCGCCGATTGCGCTGCGGCTAGTGCGTCTGTCTTCTGTTCTATTTCATCCTGGAGCGATCGGAGAGCTTGTTCCTTGGTCTCGCCGAGTTCGGTCAGGTCTCCGGAAATCGCATTGAGCTTCGTCAACGCCGCCTTAAGCTCGCCATCACGCGACTCAAGCAGTTCTTGTTTTTCGCCGATTTCGAGTTCGAGCGTATGAATTCTTGTGCTGAACCGCTCCTCCAAGGCGCGAATCGTGGCGGCTCTCTCATCGAGCAATTCGGTTTTGACCTGGAGCTCATCACGAAATGCACGGGTCGCCTGCTCCCGAGCAGAGACAACCTGTGCGAGCTGATTTTTGAGGGCGCCCAATTCTGCCTCGCGTTGACTCAGCGCCTGCTCCTTCTCGCGTAATCCAGCCTGCATGTCTCCGGTCTGCCGATTGAGCTCGTGCTCGAGTCGCTTGAGTGCAGATTCTTTGGACTCGACCAGACCATCACGCTCCTTGAGCGCTTCCTCAAAAAGACTTTCGGCATGTTGGCGCGCAGTGGTAATATCCACAACCTTCCGATTGAGTTCGGCTAACTCCGATTTGAGCGCCGTAACAGCTGCGTCACGCTGACCCAGAGTCGCTTGCTTTTCTGCTAACTCGGTTTCCAGCCCCTCGATCTTTTCTCTAAATGTTTCTTCGAGCTGCCGGATGGCGGAATCGTTGGCTTGCAAACCCGCTTTTTCCGCCTTGAGCTTTTGCTGCAGGAGGGTCGCCGCCCGTTCCTTAGCTGAGCCGATCTTGCCGAGCTGCTCGGTCAGTGAGCCGAGCTGAGATTTGAGTGCTTTGATTTCCTCCTCACGCTCACTCAAAAGCTCGGTGTTTTCGCTCAGCCGCGTGTTGAGCGCCTGCAGTTCACTGGCATGGCGCTTTTCTATTTCCTGCTGGGAACTATTTCTCAATTGCCAATCGGCTTCCTGTTTTTTCAATCGTTCCCGGAGTGACTCTTCGCTTTGCTGTTTGGCTGCGCTCAGCTCTTTCAGACTCGCTGAAAAACTCTCTGCCTCGTGCTTCAGCGCCTCGATTTGCGTGGCACTCTGCTGTAACAGTGCTTCTCGTTTCGCCAATTCGGCGCTGAGGCTCTGCATTTGGCCTTCACGCTGTTCGACAATCTTTTGGTAACCGTCTTTCTCCGCCTCAAATTGTTGTTTCGTTCTTTTGAGCTCTTCGTGCAGCGCTTCTTCTACTCGAACTTTGGCAGCGGCCA
>Ga0207701_10000873_pt1 | contig 32039 bp, 27 predicted proteins | sample KBSSwiSSwithPhiX_FD_184294 | JGI IMG/M metagenome (GOLD analysis project Ga0207701, IMG submission 184294) | Switchgrass rhizosphere bulk soil microbial communities from Kellogg Biological Station, Michigan, USA, with PhiX - S5 (SPAdes) (version 2) | ecosystem: Environmental > Terrestrial >... | reverse complement strand
TTCACGTCGCCGTAGCGGTTCACCTGCCAGTAACCGCCGTAGGTGCAGCCGGTGTCGGTGTTGAACGTCGACAGCCGGTAATTGAGATCCCAAAACACCCGGCTCATGTGCGGCAGGTTGTAGCGCAGCCCCTCGCGCACGATGACCTCTTTATCGTCCTTCTGGATCTGCGTTTCACGGTGCCATTTCTCGGCGGGAAACATGAGCGACGTTCCGTAGATGTTCTTGCTCAGGATCGATTGCCGAGAGATCGCCGGATACCCGTACTGGCTGGTCATCTTCTGGATCCGGTCAGTGATGATTTCGCATCGGGCCTTGTTCTTGGCGGTCAGGGTTGCGGGCTCGAACTTGAAGAACGGGTAAATGTTCCGCTGGTTGAAGATTACCGCAGTTCGGATGATCGTGTAGGCCTTGGCCACCGGCACGGTGACTTCGAAGAAAGCCGGGATGTCGATGGTCTTGACGACTTCGCCCTTCAGGTTCCGCTCCTCGCGGATGAGATGGGATAGCCCCCATTCCTGGGAAATCTTCATCACCCCTTCGGTGTCCATCTTTCCGGAGAGCAGCCATTTTACGAGCGTCGGTGAAATCGCGTAGAAGGGGGCGTCGAAGGCCTGGTCCAGCGCCCACCAGTGGCGGGACTCGCGCAGACTTTTACGGATGCCTTCGTCGATGCGGGAATGGATCAGGTTGATGCAGTCGCGGGTCTTGTCATCCGGATCCTTGTTCTCGGTGGCACTTGTGAACTTCGACTTGAGCAGGTCAACGGTCAGGCCATGCTTCTCCAAAATATTGATGTCCACAGCCATGATCAGATTTTGCTCTGCTGATCCCAGTCAGGCCGCCCTTTGAGAAGCATCTGATAGCGCCGCCGATCGCGCTGCAGTTCCAGCTCTTTTTGGGAAACTCGTGTGTACACTTTCAAAACAATCTTGAGCTGCTTCTCCACCCCGTCGCAATCGACGACTGCCGGGATGGTTTGGTCCAGGTCGCAGAGGGTGTACACCGACGCGTTGGCGGTGCTCTTGAGCCTCAGCCCCTTTCCGGCGATGAACAGGTGAAAGGTGCCCCTCTGCTTATCCAGCTTGAAAAAAAAACTGGCCCGGGAGATCGCATTTACGCGTAGGTCATCGCCGGGGTTTTTGAGGATCTGGCTGGAGCCGGAGCCGCTTCCTCCGCTGGTGCTTCCTCATACTCGGACTCGACGTTGTCCAGGCTGAACGTGGTTGACTGCGGCGTGACGGCGGTGGCTGTGACCTCCAGGGTGTACTTGTCGCCGACCTTGCATTCGTGCCCGAGCATGTCCTTGAACGCGCGGTGCGCATCGCCGGTAAGTTCAAAGCCTCCAGCTCCTCCGGCAGCTTGTTCATCCAATCCTTCGTCCAGCGCGGGAGCTGCCTCTTCAGAAAGTCTGAGCGCGGCGGGCGGTTTATTACCATTTGGCATATTCGCGAACGTCCTCCGATTGTGGACGGGCGTCAAGCGTATTGATTTTTTCGCTTTGCCGCAGTGAACGCTTGATCTGGAGCTTTGCAGCAAATTCTTCCTGCGTCCAGCCCCTGAGCTTACGTAAATATTTTAAGTTTTTTCCGGCAGTAGACATGGGCTAATAATTTTAGGGTAAAAATACTAAAGATTTTAACATAATCAAAAAATAGCGCCGTTTCTTACCTTTGCGTCCCTGTCAGATTGACTTCCAAAGAACGGTTAGCATCATATTTGACTTAATTCAATCTAAATAATTCATATCCACTATATATGTTAGGATTCTTATCAAAAATGTTCGGAGGCAGTAAGTCGGAAAAAGATATTAAATCCATCGAACCCCTTGTAACTGAAATAAACAAGCATTCTGATTTATACCAGTCTATATCTAATGATGAACTAAGAGGTAAAACCCTGATCTTTAAACAGAGAATTACAGATCATCTCAAATCAATCGATGATGAAATAGCTTCATTGTCAGCGCAGGCAGAAGAACTTCCCACAGCAGACATCACCGGTAAAGATGATCTCTACCAGCAGGTAGATAAACTGAAAAAAGACCGCGACAAACAGATAGAAGAAATTCTGAACGAGCTGCTCCCTGAAGCATTCGCAGTAGTTAAAGAAACCGCAAAACGCTTCAAGGAAAATGCAGAGATGGTTGCAACAGCAACACAGCTCGACCGCGACCTGAGCGTGCAGAAAGAACATGTAAGCATTGAAGGCGACAAATCAATTTTCAAAAACAACTGGATAGCAGGCGGCAATAACATTACCTGGAACATGGTGCATTATGATGTGCAGCTAATCGGAGGCGCAGTGCTCCATCATGGAAAGATCTCCGAGATGGCAACAGGTGAAGGTAAAACCCTTGTATCTACTTTGTCCGCCTACCTGAACGCATTGAGCGGCGAAGGTGTACACATTGTAACAGTAAATGATTACCTCGCACGCCGCGACTCTGAATGGAATGGTCCGATTTACGAATGGCTCGGTCTTACAGTTGATTGTATCGACAAACATCAGCCCAACAGCAACGAACGCCGCAAAGCATACGGCGCCGACATTACTTATGGCACCAATAATGAATTTGGTTTTGATTACCTCCGCGATAACATGGTACACAGTCCTGAAGAAATGGTGCAGCGAAAACATCATTACGCTATGGTGGATGAAGTGGACAGTGTGCTGATCGATGATGCCCGTACACCGCTGATCATTTCAGGACCCGTGCCTAAAGGTGATGAACAGCAATATCACCTGCTTAAGTCAAGAGTGGAAAGACTGGTAGACATGCAAAAGCAGGTGACCAACAAATATCTGAATGAAGCAAAAAAATCTTTTGCGGAAGGAGATGACGATCCGAAAAGCGGAGGACTTGCATTGATGCGGGCATTCAGGGGATTACCGAAGAACAGTGCGTTGATCAAATTCCTCAGTGAATCGGGAGTGAGAGTAAAACTTCTGAAATCTGAGAGCTATTATCTCGCCGACCAGCAAAAGGAAATGCCAAAGGTTGATGCGGAACTCTTCTTTCACATCGACGAAAAAAATAATTCTGTTGAGCTCACCGATAAAGGAATACAGGCGATTACCAAATCAGGAGAAGACCCCGAATTTTTCCTGTTGCCTGATATAGGTGTACAGCTTTCCGAGATCGATAAAACTGAAATTACTCCCGAAGAAAAATTGCAGCAGAAAGAAAACCTGCTCAATGATTATTCCATCAAGGCAGATCGTATCCATACCGTACAGCAGCTATTGAAAGCATACACTTTATTCGATAAGGATGTGGAGTATGTGGTGATGGATGGCGCCGTTAAAATTGTAGATGAACAAACAGGACGTATCCTCGATGGACGCCGGTACAGCGATGGCCTGCACCAGGCCCTTGAAGCTAAAGAAAACGTGAAGATCGAAGCAGCCACGCAAACTTATGCTACCATCACGCTGCAGAATTACTTCCGCATGTATCACAAGCTATCAGGAATGACAGGTACAGCAGAAACAGAAGCAGGTGAATTGTGGGATATTTACAAACTCGATGTGGTAACCGTGCCTACCAATGTTCAGGCGATACGTAAGGATCACCAGGATCTTGTATATAAAACCAAACGCGAAAAATATAAAGCAGCTATTGAAGAAATAGAAAACCTTCGCAACGCCGGAAGGCCCATACTTGTGGGTACCACCTCAGTTGAAGTGAGTGAGCTGCTCAGTAAAATGCTGCAGGGTAAAAAAATTCCGCATAATGTACTTAATGCAAAACAGCATGCACGTGAAGCGCAGGTTGTTGCGGAAGCAGGCTTTGCAGGTGCTGTGACCATTGCCACCAACATGGCCGGACGTGGTACGGATATCAAGCTCGGACCGGGTGTAAAGGAAGCAGGAGGCCTGGCGATCATTGGTACTGAAAGACATGAAAGCCGGCGTGTGGACAGGCAGCTGCGCGGACGTGCAGGACGCCAGGGGGATCCCGGAACTTCACAGTTCTATGTTTCTCTTGAAGATGATCTGATGCGTTTATTCGGCAGCGACCGGATCGCTTCGATCATGGACAGGTTCGGTTACAAGGAAGGTGAAGTGATCCAGCATAGTATGGTAACGAAGAGTATTGAAAGGGCACAGAAAAAAGTTGAAGAAAATAACTTCGGAATCAGGAAACGTCTTCTTGAATATGATGATGTAATGAACAAACAACGAAACGTGGTATACAAAAAAAGGAACCACGCGTTATTTGGCGAAAGGCTTGCGCTCGATCTCGACAATGCATTTTACGGAGTAGCAGAAGGATTGATATCATCATTCCAGGAACAGCAGGATTATGAAGGATTCAAACTCGCTGCAATTGTAAATTTCGGTCTCGACACAACCATTAGCGAACAGGAATTTGTTAAGGGTCATTTAAATGAACTGGCAGAAAAATTATACAGCGAAGCAATTGCACATTACGAAAGAAAAAAAGGTGATCTGCAGAAACAGGCTGTACCAGTGTTCACCAATATCCGCCAGCAACAGGGCCCGCACATTGAAAATGTTGTCGTTCCATTTACCGATGGAAAGAAAGGATTACAGGTATTATCCAATCTGAATAAAACAATAAATACAGATGGCCGTGAACTGAGCAGTGCGCTTGAAAGGCAGATCACACTTTCAATTATCGATGATTCATGGAAAGAACATCTGCGTGCAATGGACGACCTGAAACAAAGTGTGCAGACTTCTTATCTCGAACAAAAAGATCCTCTTGTAATATATAAGATCACTGCGTTCGATCTTTTTAAGAGAATGGATGGAGATGTTAACAGGGAGATCGTAAGCTTCCTGAGTCATAGCAATATTCCTGTTGAGCAGCAGAATCCTAACCAGATAAAAGAAGGCAGGGAGCAGAAGACCGACATGAGTAAAATGCATGCCAATAAGAGAGAAATAGATGCAAGAGGTGATGATTATGCTGCCAATGAAAATGATTACTTCGATCCTTCTTCAAATGTGAAGCAGGCTCCTGTAAAGGTTGGGCCGAAGGTGGGAAGAAATGATCCCTGTCCTTGTGGAAGTGGTAAGAAGTATAAGAACTGTCACGGTAAAGATGCAGCATAAATGAATGTAGCATCCTACATCGACCACACGATGCTCAAGCCAACTATGGTTCTTGATGATGTGAAGAAGCTGTGTGGTGAAGCAGCAGAATTTAAATTTGCGGCTGTTTGTGTTCCTCCTCATTTTGTGAAAGTTTCTAAAGATTTCCTAAAAGGCAGCGAAGTAAAAGTTGCAACAGTAATTGGATTTCCTTTTGGGTACGCTGCAACTGCATCCAAGCTGGATGAAGTTATACAGGCTATTGAAGATGATGCCGATGAGCTCGACATTGTCATAAATATCTCCAATGCAAAAAGCGGGTTATGGAACCAGCTGGAGGAAGAGATGAAACAGTTGATCGCACCTATCCATGAGAATACGAAAATTGTAAAAGTGATCATTGAATCAGGTGTGCTGACAGATGAAGAAATCATCACCTGCTGCCGCATTTATTCAAAACTGGGCGCAGATTTTGTTAAAACTTCAACAGGATATGCTGAAACCGGAGCTACGCTGGCTGCCGTGCAACTGATGAGGGCTAATTTACCATCTGGTATCAGGATAAAGGCATCAGGGGGCATACGAACGTATGAGGTTGCAAAGCAGTATATTGAGGCCGGGGCAGCCAGGATCGGGTGCAGTGCAGGTGTTTCCATCATCAAACAACAATCGGCTGATCAATGGGCAGATTATTAATATTATTTCCCTTACTGTTATGGATATGCGAAGTATCAGCACAGTCTGATTCTTCAACAAACGTAATAGTTAATAAAGATCCCCGGATCGATATGCTGGTAAACAAGCAGATCGAAATTAATGAGATTACCACCAGGAACTCAAGGAGGTCTGCCGCCGGTTACCGCATCCTTGTCATCAGTACGAATGACAGGAACAAAGTGATTGATGCTAAAACGAAAATGTACCGTGAATTTCCGGAACTGAAAGCCTACATGATGTACCAGTCGCCATTTTTCAGGTTGAAGGTTGGAAATTTCAGGGAGCGTACAGATGCGGAAGGGTATCTTTCAGAAATACAACGCATCTATCCAACCGGAGTATATATTGTTACAGATACAATAGAAGTAAGACCGGAACAAATAAATCAGTAAGATGCCTTTGCGCCGAGCCAGGCCATCATCTCAATTCCATATTTTATTGCAGATTCATCGATATTGAAGACAGGTGTGTGCACAGTTGCTGTAATTCCCTTTTCAACATTGCCAACTCCCAACCTGTAAAAACATCCCGGTATCACTTGCGAATAGTAACCAAAATCCTCAGCACCCATGCGCATTTCAGTGGTTTCAATATTCTCGCTACCCATCAGTTCTTCCGCCAGTTTGCGGGCATCGTCATTTAACTTCTGATTGTTGATCACTGCGGGATAACCTACATCGATATGCAGATCGATCGAAGCACCCATCCCGTCTGCTGTTGAAGTGGCGATCTTCCTTATCAGATCATGTGCTTTGAATCGCCATTTTTCATCCAGTGTACGTAATGTGCCCATCAGTTTTACTTCACTGGGAATTACATTAGTGGTATGTCCGCCCTGTATGGAACAAATGGAGAGAACGGATGGAGAAAACGGGTCGTTGTTGCGGCTGATCACCTGTTGCAGGGCAATAATGATATGCGATGCAACAAGCACTGTATCCGTTGTAAGATGCGGAGCAGCCGCATGACCGCCTTTACCTTTTACCGTTATATAAATTTCATCCGCGCTTGCCATTACTTTGCCCGGGCGGAAGCTGAATTTCCCTACAGGCAAACCGGGATGAACATGCAACCCAAAAATAGCTGATGGGGCCGGATCTTTAAGGACACCTTCTTTTATCAGGATACTTGCTCCACCGGGATTTCTTTCTTCACCTGGCTGAAAGATCAGCTTCACGGTTCCTTCCCATTCATTTTTAAGTTCGTTCAGGATCTTTGAGGCACCCAGCAGGCAGGTAGTGTGTACGTCGTGACCACAGGCATGCATCACCCCCTTGTTTTTTGATTTATAGGGAATTTCATTTTTTTCTTCTATCGGAAGCGCGTCGATGTCGGCACGAAGGGCGATAATTCTTTTAGAAGGGTTTTTCCCTTCTATTGATGCTATCACACCAGTTTGCGCCATCACTTTATTACTAATGCCAAATTCTTTCAGACGCGCCTGGATGTATTCAGACGTTTTGAATTCCTGGTAGCTCAGTTCAGGATTTTCGTGCAGGTGGTGCCGCACATCAATAAAATTACTGGAATAGGACGAAGCGAGATTTTTGATCTTTTCTTTCAGGTTATTCATCAAACCGGATAATAATTATGAAGAAGAATTTATGCCTGTGCCGTTGGACCTCCGAAATTCAGAGGAAGCTGCACATCTTCGAGATCCTGTATTTTTCCGTTCAATTGTTCGAAACGGTTCACATATTCAGTGAGCGCTTTCATAAACCTTTTGGCGTGTTGCGGTGTCAGGATCACTCTCGATTTCACTTTGCTTTTTGGTGTACCTGGCATCACATTCACAAAATCAATCACAAATTCTGCATGTGAATGAGTGATGATGGCAAGATTCGAATAATTACCTTCTGCAACTTCTTCCGATATCTCAATATTTAACTGGGTCGGTGGCTGGTTATTTTCTTCGCTCATAGAAAACAAATTTACGGATAATCAAAGCAACCCTTCGTCGGCAAAGCTAAAATAGCCGTATTCACTAACAATGATGTGATCAAGTATGCGGATGTCGAACAATGTTGCGGCCTGAACGATCTTTTTGGTGAGCTCTTCATCAGCCTTACTGGGTTGCAGGTTACCGGAAGGATGATTATGAAATAAAATAATTCCCACTGCATCCGCAGCAAGTGCTTTTTTAAAAATAACGCGCGGATCCGCAACGGTACCGGTAATCCCGCCAATACTGATCACTTCATAATGTTTGACTTTATTGGCCCGGTTCAGGAAAACCACTCCAAACACTTCATTATTAAGATCGCGCAGAAATGATTTAATATATGTGGCAATCTCTTTACTGCTTCTTACGGTGAGCTTATCTATTGCCACCGAAGCTTCCCTCCTCCTGCCTATCTCCAATGCCGCAGCAATGGTAATGGCCTTGGTGAGACCAATTCCGCTGACTTTCATGAGCTCCTTTACGGGAAGCTTGCCCAATTCGGCGAGATTATCCTTTCCGAGTTTCAATACATCCCTGGCCAGGTCAACGGCATTACGCTTTGGGGTACCTTTTACTATTAATATCGCAATTAGTTCAGAATCAGTGAGTAGTTGCGCCCCCCGCGATCGTAATTTTTCGCGCGGCTGATCGTCTTTTGCCCACTGTTTTATAGAGTATTTCTGCTCTTGCATTACTCAATGGTAAAAATTATTTTTAACTAATAATTGTACTAAACAACTGCCTGTAGCCGTTATTTGTACAGTTCTATACCCAAGAAAAACTCTAAATCCAGAACCCATGAAACGTAAGTCTACTTTTTCCGCTATCGGTGGCTACCAACCCTTCCTTTTTTGCATAGGAATGTATTTTGTAGCGCTTTTCTTCTCGATTTTTATCTGTTCAGCTATTTTTTATGCCGTTAATCCAAAAGGAGAATTATCTAAGTCAGTTACTCCTGGTGTGGAAAAAACAGCGATGATCAACTCAGGGAAGCAGGTGTTGCTTACTGTTACCAATAAATAATTCACTATTAGAGGTGGTGATAAATTCAACCGGCCCATAAGCATGGCCAGGTTGAATTTTTTTTATACCCCTGCCGGAAATTCCTCATCCATAGGTTTATCTTCGCCGCATATTTTCATATAATATGGAGCGAACACCAAAGATTTTCTCAGGAACGGGTTCACAATATCTTGCTGAAAGAATTGCACACAAATTCGGCATCCCGCTCGGAAATGCCAGTATTTCAAGGTTCAGTGACGGTGAAATTCAACCGGTTTTCCAGGAAAGCATTCGTGGCGACATGGTATTCCTCGTACAGAGCACCTTTTCACCAGCTGAGAATATTATGGAACTTCTGCTTATGATCGATGCCGCCAGAAGAGCAAGTGCTTACAAGGTGGTAGCGGTTATCCCCTATTATGGTTATGCCCGCCAGGATAGAAAAGATAAACCCCGTGTAGCCATTGGTTCGAAGCTGATAGCCACCATGTTAGAGGCGGCTGGTGCAGACAGGGTGATCACCATGGACCTTCACGCACCCCAGATCCAGGGGTACTTCGATATACCCGTTGACCACCTTGACAGCTCTGCCATTTTTATCCCTTACATAGAGCAACTGCAAATGGAAAACCTTACCTTTGCGGCCCCTGACGTGGGAAGTGCCAACAGGATCAGGGAAATTGCTACCTATTTCAATGCTGACATGGTGATTTGCGATAAACATCGCAAAAGAGCGAATGAGATTGCCAGCATGGTAGTGATCGGTGATGTAACTGAAAAAGATGTAGTTCTTATAGATGATATATGCGACACCGGAGGCACACTTGCAAAGGCTGCAGGGTTGCTGAAAGATAAAGGAGCAAGAAGCGTGAGGGCGCTATGCACACATCCGGTATTAAGCGGCAACGCTTATTCTAATATCGAACACAGCGTTCTTGAAGAACTGGTAGTATGTGATACGATCCCGCTGAAGCAAAAAATATCAAAGATCAAAGTATTATCCGTCGCAGATCTTTTTGCAGTTGCATTGAGAAACGCTTATGAGAACAAGAGTATTACCGGTCTGTTTATACACAGCCAGATGAGAAACAAGTAAATTAAATACATATATAAACAATGAAAACAATTACAATCGAAGGACAAATGAGGACCGAAACGGGCAAAAAACACACCCGCGCGCTTCGCTCTCAGGGACTGGTGCCTTGTGTAATTTACGGGGGTTCACAGGAGGTGAATTTCGCTGCACCTGTGTTATCGTTCAAAAACCTGGTTTACACCGCAGAGTTCCTGCTTGCTCAGATCAAAGTTGAAGGTAAAAGCTACAGCTGCATTCTTAAAGATGTACAGCTCGACAAGGTATCAGATGAACTTGCACACCTTGATTTTCTTGAACTCGTAGAAGACAAGAAAGTTGTTGCCACCATTCCTATCCATTTTACAGGAATAGCAGCAGGTGTTAAAGGCGGAGGTAAACTTGTTACAAAGATGAAAACACTTAAGGTAAAAACTTTTCCAAAGTACCTTAAAGAGTTCATCGATGTTGACCTTACCAATCTTGAACTCAATGAGAACATCAGGGTTGAAGATGTGAAGGATCCTAATTACGAAATTCTCAATTCGCCACGTATTCCGATTGCATCAGTGGTAATGACGCGTCTGCTGAAACAGGAAGAAGCTGCTGTTACTCCTGCAGCTACTACAGTTGCTGCTGCGCCTGCTAAGGGTGCTGCTACTCCGGCTGCCGCTCCTGCCAAGGCTGCTCCGTCGAAGAAATAATAAGTCTTACTAATAATTAATAAGTCATCCCCCGGTTAAACGGGGGATTGTCTTTTATAGTAACTGCAATAGGCCTCTGAACAATTTTCATATATTTAAATCATGTCTCGATTTCTGATAGCAGGATTAGGTAATATAGGTCTTGAATATGCCCATACCCGCCATAATATAGGTTTTGACGTAGCTGATGCCTTTGTAACAAAACATAACGGTGCATTCAAAAACGACCGCCTTGCTGATGTTTCTTTCCTGCAGATCAAGGGGCGCGATATTACGGTGATAAAACCTACCACCTATATGAACCTTAGTGGCAGGGCGATCAGGTACTGGATGGATAATAAAAAGGTACCCCTGAACCAGGTATTGGTAATAGTTGACGAGATAGCATTACCCCAGTCCAAACTAAGACTTCGTCCATCAGGCAGCGATGCAGGACATAACGGGCTTAAAAGCATCCAGGACACCCTTGGAACCGTAGATTATCCAAAATTGCGGTTTGGTATCGGTAACAACTACCCGAAGGGTATGCAAATTGAATATGTACTTGGAAAGTGGTACAAGGAAGAGCTTCCGCTTGTTCAGCTTAAAATTGAAAAAAGTGTAGAAGTAATTGAGAGCTTTATATTTACAGGCATAGAACGTACAATGACAGAAGTCAATAAAATAGAATTTATAGTATGAAGTATTGAATTGAATCTTTATTTTCGTGAAATTATCAGATACACCGATAATATTTTGATATTCAGTAGTCCTATACCACCGACCCTCGCCTTTCCAGGCTTATGAAAACTCTTAAAGCTTTTAACCAAGAAAACCCAGATTGGATATGAAAATATTCTGTGTAGGACGGAACTATGTAGAACATACGAAAGAGTTAGGCAATGCCGTTCCTGATGAGCCCATCATATTTATGAAACCTAAAAGCGCCTTGCTTCAGGCTCATACTCCTTTTTATTATCCTGAATTTACCAATGAACTCCACTACGAATGTGAGTTAGTCCTCCGCATTTCCAAAAACGGTAAATATATTCAGGAAAGATTCGCAACCAAATATTATGATGCTGTTACTGCCGGTATAGATTTTACTGCCCGTGACATTCAGAATGAATTAAAGGAAAAGGGACTGCCCTGGGAAAAAGCAAAAGCATGGGATAATTCAGCAGTGATCGGTAAATGGATCCCACTGCAGAATGTAAAGAACAAAAAGGATATCAATTTTTGCCTGTATAAAAATAAAGAGCTTGTTCAGCAGGGTAACTCAAGCCTGATGATTAACAGCTTCGACAAAATAGTTGCTTACATTTCCAATTATTTTTCAGTAAACATCGGCGACCTCATCTTTACAGGAACTCCTGCAGGTGTAGGAGAATGTGTTGTAGGGGATGAACTGGAGATCTTCATCGAAGATGAGAGCCTTGGTAGCCTGGAAGTAAAGTAATCCTATTGCAAACCACAATCTTACTCAAAGCATATCGCCTGATGTGCCAGGCCGGTGCCATGGCTGATATATATGAAGCCAACAGAAGCATCTGCAAATATGTACATTCCACTTCACGCGGACATGAAGCTATCCAGCTCGCGACAGCCTTTCATTTACTGCCCTGCGATTATGTAAGTCCCTATTACCGTGATGAGAGCATGCTGCTCGGTATGGGTTATTCTCCCTACGACCTGATGATGCAGCTTCTCGCAAAAAAAAATGATATTTTCTCCGGTGGCAGGGAATATTATGCTCATCCAAACAACAGGGGAAATGATAAACCGGTGATCATTCACCAGAGCAGCGCAACAGGTATGCAGGCAATTCCTGCTACGGGGATCGCCCAGGGAATTCAATATCTTGAACTCATTCAATCTTCATTGTTACTAAAAGGGCCAAATGGTGAGTTGCCAATTGTACTCTGCTCGCTCGGAGATGCGAGTGTTACGGAAGGAGAGGTAAGTGAAGCATTTCAATTTGCCGCACTCAAACAATTGCCGATAATTTTTCTTGTGCAGGATAATAACCGCGGTATAAGTGCAACATCTAAAGAAGCAAGAGTAACCGATGTTTATGGCTTTGCAGAAGGCACACCCGGTATATCACGGTTACGTTTAAATGGAGAAAATTTCGCTGACAGTTACAAAACATTAGGAGAAGCTATTAACTATGTGAGAGAGCACCGGACACCTGGTGTTATTCAGGCTGTTGTGCCGTTATTAGGTCACCATACAAGCGGAGTGAGGCGGGAATTTTACCGCACGCAGGAAGATCTGGAAAAAGATGCAGAAGGCGATCCGAAAATATTATTGCTTGAACACCTTACTGAACTTGGTGTATCAGAAAAAGATCTTGAGAATATAGAAACGGAAGAAAAAGAAAATATTCGGTTGCAGTTTAAAAAAGCGGCTGCTGCAGAGGAACCAGATGCGTCTACAGTACTTGAACACATTTTTGTTCCCACGCCGGTCATAAATGAAAAAGGTGAACGCGCACCGTCTGCATCTCCGAATGTACTAATGGTTGACGCCGCATTGTATGCGATCCGTGAAATAATGGAAGATCACGGGGAAGTGATACTTTTTGGTCAGGATGTAGGCAAAAGTCTTGGCGGAGTGTTTCGTGAAGCTGCCACTCTTGCCGACCAGTTCGGTCAGCATCGCGTGTTTAATACCGCAATACAGGAAGCATACATCATAGGCTCGACAAATGGTTTGGCGGCAACAGGCGTTAAACCGATCGTTGAAGTACAGTTTGCAGATTATATTTATCCGGGTCTGAACCAGCTTATTACAGAAATTGCAAAGTCGTGCTACCTCACCTGCGGAAAATTTCCGGTACAAATGCTGCTGCGTGTACCAACAGGAGCATATGGTGGTGGTGGACCTTACCACAGTGCGAGTATTGAAACAACTTTACTGAGCATTAAGGGAATTAAAGTGGTATATCCATCGAATGCGGCTGATATGAAGGGACTGATGAAAGCAGCATTCTACGATCCGAATCCTGTCGTGATGCTTGAGCATAAGGGATTATACTGGAGCAAGGTACCGGGCACAGAGGAAGCTAAAACAAAAGAACCATCACGCGATTATATCATACCGTTGGGAAAAGCGAATGTTATTCTCAAAGCCTCTGAACAGAAGCGAAAGGAAGCAAAAACATGCGTTATCGTTACTTATGGAATGGGTGTATACTGGTCGAAAGCTGCTGCAATAGATTTTCCCGGCCAGGTTGAGATCATAGATCTGCGTAGTTTATTTCCCCTGGATGAAGAATTGGTTTTCGCGGCAGTTAAAAATCATGGTAAATGCATTGTGCTTACTGAAGAGCAGCAGAATAATTCATTTGCCGAAGCGCTTGCAGCAAGAATTTCGAAAGAATGTTTTCAATGGCTCGAAGCACCGGTAGAAGTTTTAGGCGCGTTGAATGTTCCCGCCATTCCCATGAATACCATACTGGAAAAAGCTGTGTTGCCTGGTGCAGAGAAAGTTTCACGCCTCATCAATGCACTCCTGAATTTTTAGCAACATATACAGCCTTCGTTTTTGGGGACTGTTGTAGATTTTATCTACCCGCGGATCACTTATGGACCACTTATGGACCACTTTTGTATCACTTGAAGTGATTCGGTTGTGTGTAGAAAGTAACTCGGGAGGAATTAGCTGATGGGGTGGAACCAGCGGCAGCTGTTGTTTCTATTTCTTTCGCATCACTATAATACCATCAAACGTACCGAACGAAGTTGTATGATGAAGGTTAACACTGATCGAAGTAGTACATGGGTCTACTGATGAATCGTCGCCGGGTATGCTTTCTACAAAAAATTCTTCACCACTATAGCTGCCGTACTTTTGCATATTTACAGTAACAGCATTTGTAGCTTTATCAATTTGCATAATGATGGGTATCGGATCATCAGCTTTATATTTAAATGACAGGTGAGTTTCATCTTCGAATGTTATATCAATTTTCTCGCCGTTGGAATATTCTCCCCAATCATCCCTTTCTACTTCATAGTCACCCCTGTATTCTTCAGCATTGAAAGGACATGGAGCCGCAAATCTTAGCAGTGGTGAACTACCGGGCATATTATATATACCCGGAGCAAATGAAATACCTCCTGCAAGAGGAAATGCAGCAACCTTCAATCCGCTCTGAGTGGTTATGTCTGTTGAAAATTCAAACGCATCACCCGGCAAAATTGGCTCACCGAAAAGATCTATCAACTCCTGACCGGTTATTGAATATTCAACAGGCCATGAAGTAATGTTTGCAAGAACGGTTTTAACGTTTGCCGCGTCACCATTTTTTACAACCACCAGGTCGAGTTGTTTGGGAAGTTCACCATTTTTGAAATAAACGTCCACTGTGAATTTAGCCTGGAATCCCTCTGGCTCTAAACCTGAAATTTTAGTGTCCGAAGTTGGATCGAGGGTAAGTAGTGGAACCGGAACTTTTGTAATGTCCGGCACTTTGGGATTGTCATCTTTCCTGCAACCTTCTATAAAAATGGCTATAAATAAAATATAGAATATTGTTTTGGAGACAGATAACAATGTGCAAATAAAGTTTGGTCGATTACAGTATTTAACAAAAATAAGAAAGACCACTTCCGTAGAAGTGGTCTTTCTTGAAGAAAATAGAAATTATAATTTCTTGAGCGTAATTGCGTAATCGCCAAGATCTCCACCAAAATCCGGAGCATTGTGATTTAATATCAACTTGAAAGTACCATTGCATGCATCAATTTCTGAGCCTTCAACACTTTTTGCTGTTACCTGCGCTCCACCATAGTCACCATACATTACAGGATCCACTGTGATAGAGTTATCATCAGGATTTATTGCCATGATTATGGGGTTTGCATTATCTGCTGCATATACGAACGAATAATGCGTATCGTCAATTTTGGTTACGGGAATAGCAGAACCTGCCGCATAATCATTCCATTCGTCCAATACAACTTCATAATCACCGCCGCCGAAAGTAGCCGGATCAAAGAAACAGATATTTGCACCAACTAAGATCAACTCCGGGCTGCTGCCTGGCATGTTAAAGACGCCTGGAGCATATGAAATTCCCCCATCTGTTGGAAAGGCACTGTATTTTGTACCGTTAAGAGTAGTTATATCAGCGCCGATAGTAAATTCATCACCTTCTGCTATTGTTCCAAACAACTCGACTAATTGAGTACCGGTTACCGTAACATTTGTAGGAAAAGTTGTGATACCTGCCTGCAGCGTTTTAGGATTCCCAAATTCACCGTTTTTTATAACTAATAAATCCAACTGCTTGGGCATTTCACCGTATTTGAAGTAGTTGTCAACAACTACGGTAGCGCTATAAGTCGAGGGATCACTTACCGGAATTTTTTCTCCAGAACCCTCAGCCAATGTGATTTGAGGAACGGGAACTTTCTGAAAATCTGGCACCTTCGGATTATCCTCTTTTCGACATCCCGATATTAATAGTGCGCCAAGGAAGAAAGAATATATTAATGAATATTTCATAATTATTTTTTAAAATTTTTTTTAAGGCATCCAGAATGGTTTCGTATGGTCCGCCTGAGCAGGTGCATTTGGATTTGTTTCCAGTTCATCATCAACCCATGGTAAAAACGCAGGATATGATTCAGTAACTAAAACGGGAACCTTTTTTTGATCAGGCTGGAACGGATCACCATCTAATGGCGGCTGTGCAAATCCACCTGGCGCCATTGTGGTGTTACTAGGATCCCACATAATCGGGTAGCCCGTTCTGCGGTAATCAGTAAATGCATCTACGCCATTGCCAAAGCTCTGGATCCATTTCTGAGTCATAATTACCTCAAGCTTTTTAGTAGCAGCGCCTGCATCAAACTCAGCAAGCACATTGTCAATATATGTCTGCGCTTCTGCTGATCCAGATAATTCTGGAATGGATTGTGGTGGGCTTGCCATTTCAACAACCATGTCAACAGTAACGAAAGACTCAGTGATCGCCTGTTCAAGAACATCTCTTGCATTTCCTGTTGCGAGGCCTTCATTAATCAGTTCTGCTTCAAGATATAATCTGTCCGCATATGTAATGAACCTGTAAGGTGCAGCACCGGTTGATTCTGTTCCATCAACACCATCTGCAGCGTCCGGGCCACCGCCACTGCCATCATCAAACAAACCACCGGCAGGGTATACACCAAGTGTGGTAAGTGTATTTTGATTATTCCTGTCCCGGTCAGGACCAACAGAACCAAAATAGATGGTAGCAAATGCGCTATCCCTGTATTCCGTTTGGTTTTCAGGAGCCTCGTCAGGACGTAACTGATTATAGAAATAGTAAGGAATTCTAGGATCAGGATTATCGGTATTAATACCTGGATTTCTTCCCTTCAGAATTTCATAGAACCACGGGCTGATGTGGTTACTTCTCTGTGTAGAGAAATATTCCTGGTAAGCCGGGTTTCTGTCATCCGTTGAACCCAAAGTTCCATACGGTAATAAAAAGCTCTCGTCTGTAGAAGAAATCAGTTGATCCGGATTTGCAAGCAATGCCTGAACCTGTGCAGAAACATCCTGAACCTTACGGGTCTGTGTAAGTAATTTGAGTTTAATTGTATTTGCTGCCTTCACCCATAATCCAACATCTCCATGATAAATAACATCATCATTACCGGGTTGTAGTATTCCACCGTCTGTCGCAGTAAGATCTGCAATTGCAGCATCAAGTGTATCCAATAGTCTTGGATAAATCTCTGCATCATCATCAAACTTGGGATAAGTAACCGGAGTGTTTGGATCATCGAGTTTGTTGGCTTCTGAAAAAGGCACATCACCAAATGCATCTGCGAGCTGACTGTATGCATAAGATTTCAAAACTCTCGCTATACCCCTATAATACACATTTCCGTCTTCACTGGATTTCTTGATAATTTCCTCAAGGTTTTGAAAAATTCCATACAATGGCGTACTTGCTCCCGGAGGAGGACTTGAAGAATAAAACTTCGGCCATGCGAGGCTGGTAAAAAATTCATTTCCTTTAGTACCGTACTGGTCGGATTCTTCACGTGTTGTAATACGATGAACCCATACTTCAAGAATCTGAGATAATCCACCATTGTCGCCTCCTCCCAGCGATAGTGCATCACCGAGCGTTCTTTCAGCTGTAGGAAGAAGCAGGTCGATCGGTGCATCCGTTGGATTGTTCGGATCATTGTTAATATTAAGAAAATCCTTTTTGCACGAAGACAGTATAACTATCACGGCTAAAGGAATTATATATTTTAATTTACTTATCATATCGAATTAATTGATTTGTTCTTAGAATGTTACGGCTAAATTGATACCATACCTTTTTGTGGTAGGAGCTGCAGAGAGCTCGATACCCTGGGTTGAGGTTGAACCAAAACTGTTCACTTCAGGATCAAAATTGGTATACTTAGGCAGGTTTGGAGCCATGTACCACAAGTTGCGTCCTGTAAAGCTCAACGTAACACTACCAATAGGCATTTTGCCGAATAATGTTCTGGGGAATTCATAACCCAGTGTCACTTCTCTCAGCCTGTAAACAGTTGCATCGTAAATACTCCATTCGGCTGCTGTATTTATTGCAAAAGTATTACCTACTGTTGTATTTGGAGAAAACCACAGATCATTATAAGATATTAGCGTATGGTTAGGAATGGTTTTACCTCCTGAGAGAATTGGTTCGCCAGTATTTGCGTCACCATAAACTCCCGGAATAATAAATCCACCTTCCCTGTCTCTGGTATCTTCTGTTACACCTCTACCTAAAAGGCTCTGTACTGTTACAGAATAAATGTCGCCGCCTTGTGTCATATCGAACAATGCGCTCAGCAAAAATCCTTTGTAAGTGAAAGTGTTTGTTACACCAAGCTTGAAATCAGGATTTGGATTACCAATTTCTGATTCAACATCAGAAGTGATCATGCCACCTGTTTCAGGACTGATTAGAAGACTTCCATCCGGAGCCCTGAGTGTAGTTAATCCTCTCAGGTAACCATATGGTTTTCCTGGTTCGAGGTAGGGAGATATCTCATCTGTAATATTATCCAACGGAATTCTTTCTACACCATCTGTGAGTGATAAAACGGTGTTATCATTTTTGGTGAATACACCACGAACTTCCCATGTGAATGATTTGGTTCTGATCGGCCTGATAGCGAGGTCGATTTCAACACCCTTGTTTTGGATCTCACCGAAGTTCAGCACACGGAAGTTATATCCTGATGATGCAGGAACTGAGATTGCAGCGATCTGGTTGGTTGAATTCCTTCTGTATACTGTGAAATCAAGTTCAATCATTCTCTTAAGAAAGCTTAATTGAGTACCTAATTCTATTTCCTGTGTGAACTCAGGTTTCAGATCAGGATTATTGAACGTCTGGTCGCGGCTTACAGTTGAATTTCCGAGGAAGTTGGGGTTAACTACGAAGATGTTCTGCAACTGGTAAGGATCTGCGTCCCTACCTACTTTAGCCCAACCTGCTCTCACTTTACCATAATCAAAAAAATTGCTCTGGAGCTTGAACGCATCTGAGAAAACGAATGATCCGGAAACTGATGGGTAGAAGTAGCTGCGGTTTTCCTCTGGAAGAGTTGAAGACCAGTCGTTACGCGCAGTTACATTCAGGAATGCATAATCCCTGAAGCCTAATGTTACGTCGGCGAATGCACCGATGATTCTTCTCTTTTCATAATAGTCGCCAGAAAACTTCTGAAAGGCAGTGTTCTTCAGCGTATGAATTCCTCTTACGATGAATTTGTTACCTTCTTCAGTATCGTTATTGGTAGTTCTTTGGTTATAGTTGTGACCTACAATTGCTCTCAATGAGAAATCTTCATTAATTGAAGGAGTAAAAGTCACGAGGAAATTCGATTCAATTTCCTGTTTGCGGTAGTTGTCGAGGATCAGGCGTCCAAGACCCTGGGCAGCTCGTGAACCTACTTCTGTAACCTCTCTTCTGTTAACACGTGATACGTTTGAACCAAGATTATAATCGAGCCTCACCCATTTGTTGATGTTATAATCAAGGTGTATGCCTGATACGAATCTTTCTTCATCAGTGTTTGCAACGTTATATTTTGCAGACCATCTTGGGTTGTCGAACTGGTTACCGCCATTTGGTGTTACGCTGAATCCGTTTTTATCTTCGAATGGAAGATTCATATCCCAGTTACGCGCAAGGAACATTGACCTGGCGAAAAGTGATGCAGCACCGTCAACCTGGTTTTCACCAAAGTAACCTCCGGTTTGTTTTGATTTAGAATAACTGAAATTACCTCTAACAGTTAATCCCATGTCAAGCTTTGTTTGCGCACCAAGACCGAGGTTGGATCTTTTATATGATGATCCTTCTACATAACCTGTGTGGCTGACATTAGAAAGTGTAGCTGCTACGGAGCTTTTAGAATCTCCACCCTGGAAACCTACAGAATTTTCGTACACCATTCCGGTTCTGAAAAGATCTTCTACGTTATTGGGGTAAGCGCGGAAAGCTACACTGTCGCTTGGAAACATTTCCGGGTAAGCATTTTTGTATGTTATCCAGGCAGGAATTGAATCACGGTCCCTGAAGGCAGGTCCCCATGAACCGTTCGAGTTTGAATAGCCCTGTTGTGAACCGGCTCCAAATTCATTCTGATAATCGGGAAGGTTCGCGATTGATTCGAATGATACAGAACTTTTAGCTGTTACTTCAAGTCCTTTTTTGCCTTTAAGGGCGCTACCGGATTTAGTAGTAATGATGATAACACCATTAGAACCTCTTGAACCATAAATAGCGGCCGCAGATGAACCTTTTAAAACGTTCATTGTAGCTATATCGTTAGGATCGAGATTGGAAATTCCACTCGAGTAAGCTGTACCACCTGTCGTTTGGTTGCTGGTGGTAAGCTGATCATTACTATAAGGAATTCCATCCACTACGATGAGTGGTTGGCTGTTTCCATAGAACGAGTTGTTACCCCTGATCTGTATACGCGTTGCCGCACCTGGTGTTCCCTGGGATGTTCTGATATCCACACCGGCAACTTTACCTTGCAGGCCCTTTAACATATCAGGTTCTGATTTTTGCACAAGTACATCGGGGTCTACTTTGCTTACTGAGTAGCCGAGTGCTTTCTCAGTTCTTCTGATACCGAGTGCAGTTACCACCACTTCCTGCAGGTTAGATTCACCTACAAGGATAATGGGGATGTTTAATTGGTTACCTACGGTAGTTTCCTGTGTCTGGAAACTCGCGGCTGTAACCACCAAAGTTGAACCTTTGGGGGCTGTGATGGAGAATATACCGTTCTGGTCCGCAGATACCGCTTCCGATGTTCCTTTAACAGTAACTGTTGCAAAAGGAACAGGTTCACCCTGGACATTTTTTACCTGTCCGGTAAGTTTTACGGCCTGCGACCAGGCGGTCACTGTCAACAACAGCGCCATGGTCATTAAGAAATAGATTTTTTTCATACTCTCTCTTGATTTTTAGTTTTTACGTTGAAACCCGTGATTATCATAAAGCATGAAAGCGGTCTGAAATAGCCGGATGGCTATTCATTCCGCTTACAATAGTTAAGGCAATTGTTGAATAAAAATTAGCTGAATTGAGCCGGGGGATTGCTGGTTTAAGACAATTGGCTCTAATGGTATAACTAACATTAGTAAGCAAAGCCGGTGCAATGGATATTTGGTTTTGTGACATACAACTACATTATAATGGACTTCGGTGGTTACCCCCGATGATATTGATGTTGTAATTGGTTGAAACTGTTAACTTGCTGATTTCCGGCCACTTGCAGATGGATGTTCAATCCTGTAATGTAGTTCCTAAAGACTGGTCCCTTAAATGCCTCGTTTGAGCTGGGTGACCAAACCAGCGGCCAAAGCGTTTTTCTCATGTACTGAACTTTTAACTTAAGACCCGTAAATATAGGAAGTTTTTACTTTCTTCAAAATAATGTTAAACTTGTCAAACGGGAACTTCCTACCAGAAAAGACAAGGTCTTTTCGTTTTTCGCTGCTCTTTTTATAAAAGATTTTTACGGTTTATTATTGTGTAAATACTCATCAGTTTGAAAGAAAAATCTGCAATTTGATAGAAGAAATCCGGTTTCCATGAATTAAAGCAGGACCGGTTCCTATATAGGAGATATTATTATAAACCGTAGAAGCAGCTTTCGTACTTAGTGTCAACTGACTGAAACTGATAAAATTAACCCTTAACCTGGCCTTAAGATTCAGGTAGTATCTCACACCATTATTATAGAAGGAAGGTGTGCTGCTGACAAATAAAAGGTCGTTTTCGAACGCATATAGGCGCGTATTATAATTTTCAGCTTCAAAGACCTGGAATCTGATATTGCCGGAAAGCCAGGATGAAAATGGCTTATAAATAAGATCAGTATAAAATAGGTACCCGGTTTGTTGAGCTTGCAGATAATGATGGTAAAAAATACAAACTTCCGCCCTACTTCTTATTAACAGAGAACGGGTTACCTGGTGGCTAAACTGAGTACGCCAGTTTTGTATTGCCTGGAGACCAGGTGATTTGAAATCCTCTTCTTCATTTTCAATGTTCAGCGGTTTTAACCCGTACCTGAACCTGCTGTAGATCTCCGTTTGCCTGCTAGGCTTAAAGGTGACCTGTATAAGATACCCAATTCCACATGAAGGTGCATCTAACCTGTATTTAAGCCATGGGAAGGTGAACAGGTCAGCATAGAGATCTATTTTCCATTTTACATTTGGTTTCAGGCTGACACCCGAATAAAATCCATTTTCATTTACCGGCATTGTATTCTCAGTAAAAGCATTTCCAAACACGGACTGATAGGATTTACTGATTTTCCTGTGCAGTAAAGCGAGGTCAACTGTTTGGCTTATACTTACCATAACCCCATTTAAAAAGGCATTTCCAATGTGATTAAAATTTGCCAGTTCTCCGAAAACATGAAAATTTCTGAAAGTGTAACTGTAGTCAGTGCTGATGTTCGTTATCAGCCTTCCCTTCAATGAATACAGGTTATATGGTTCATCCTTTTTCAAAATTGGTATCGAATAAACATGTTGTAATGCATTTACACTTATGTGTCCTGATTTAAGCAATCTTTTGATATTGATACCCGCTGTATTCAGGGATGCACTCTTATTATCATCCAACTCTGTTTGCGTACGGTGAAGTCCGGATGTCAATACTGAAGTGATCACTTCACCATCAATATTTGCAGTTATCTTTTTAGCGGAATAAAAAATTGTGCATTCCGTTTTTCTAATAGCTATCGTTGCAGCCACTCCACGAAGAAAATTATATTCGCCTGCAGAATGGTAAGGACGTAAAACATCGCTCTGGCGTTTTATGTTTATTACCGTTGAGCTTTTTCTGAAGGCCTGGCTCTGCCAGTGTATGAGCCCCTGCCCTAAATTAATAGTGTAATCGCCAAGGGCGATGGACTTAAATATACCTAACCTCCTTGCAAAAAGATGAAATGAAATAAAATCCGGAAACCATCCATTCAAAAACAACTTCTCTCCGGCATCCTTATCTAAAACAAATCCATACTGAAGAAGATTTCGATACTGGTACTTATACCTTAATAGCATCGCTGGCCGGCTACCTGTGAATTTTTGGGTGGACGATGAATTGAATCCTTCTGATACCTCGGGAACAAATGCAGGTCTTAGAAGCAAACTGTAATCTCCTTTTGAAAACCTTTCATGAATAGCTGATATCGAAGACTTGTCTTTTCTTAAAGTAACAAAAGGGAGAATCGTTTTGATTAATTCAATAGTAAATCCCGGCACTGCCTGCAATTCATGTATGTCAATAATATCGCCCAAAAGTTTTCTGTACGACAAAAGATTACTGATCAGCAAAGGATCCAGCAAAGAAAGTTGTTCAAGTTCCGTCCCGTTAATATCAAGTGGATGCCTGCTGAAATATTTCAGTTGCTGAAGGTCGTAATCGTTTTCAGATTCCTGGTCTTCATCCTGGTTAAGATCTTCTAGCTGGTCAGCGTTGACATCATTCTCTATATCTGCGTTGTTTTGCTGGGAATATGCCATGCATGAATAAAAAAATATTAATATGGTAAACAGCGGCTTCACTTTACTGCAGAATTTGTTTTATAGATGAGCATTAATGCAGGCGAAGGACCCAGTGTTGCATGATAACTGCAACCAGCTTCTATTGTCATTTGTTTTAATTTCCATCCGATACAAACAAAAGGCTGGTTTCCGGATGTGCTCCAGTTCAATCCGCTCGAAAAATTTTCAGCGAATTGATATTGAAGTGTAAATATTATGGAAAGCGGATGTCCCTCCTCCTTCTTCGATTCCATTCCGGCATATACAACAGCAGATGCCTTCCAGCCTATCATCAATGAAAATGCAGAAGCTGGACGTATCCTATCCTCTCCTGCTTTTACGATAAACTTTGGATTAATGATCTTTAACCCTGCATATACATTATCACTAATTTTTAATGTAGATGAAATTCCTGCCTGGATCATTGAAATGGCGGCAGATCCTGATATATTAATCCTGATGTTTTGTATTAATATTCCGGCATTGACCTTGCCGAAACTTTTTGCATAATTCAATCCGAAGGTTCTTTCATTGTATAATGTATTGCCGAAATGCTGAAAGAGGAGTCCAATGCCATTATTGCTGAATGAAGTGCAAACAGATAAAACAAGCAGATTAATATCGGTAAGATATTTTTTCTCCGCATACATCCCTGCTTCAATTCCTTTTATATAAGGAATGACTGCCGGATTAAAAGCCCCATTCATTCCGTCGGAAAAATTTTCACTAATCTTAGGTGAAGAGAGATAGGGAATAGTAACTGGATAATAGGATGATTGCCCGCTAGCCAGGGATTGACAAACTATAAATATTAATATAACCGAAAAAAATCTCACTGAAATCATTTCCGCAAAAATTCATTATGCGCTGAAATAAAAAATGGGAAAAAAGCGGTAATGAATACGTTTTATTCTTACATCGATATTTTGGGTAGCAGTGTTCGCGGCACTACCTTTGGCGCATGAAAATATTGGATGGACAACTTGTTTCACAGGCAACAAAAGATGATCTGAAAATAAAAGTGGCCGAGATCATACAGATGGGTTTTAAAGTCCCTCACCTCGCTGCTGTGCTCGTAGGCAATAATGGCGCAAGTGAAACATATGTAGGAGCGAAGGTGAGAACATGTGAAGAAATTGGATATAAATCATCTCTCATACGGCTTGATGAAAAAATAAGTGAACCTGAGTTGCTGCAGACGATCAGAGAGCTTAATGCAGCTGATGATGTAGACGGAATACTTGTACAACTGCCTCTGCCAAAATCCATTTCAGAGCAGAAAGTGATAGACACGATTGATGCATCCAAGGATGTAGATGGGTTTCATTCAATAAATGTTGGAAGAATGGTTCAGGGGTTGCCCACATTTATCCCGGCTACTCCATACGGAATAATGCTGCTGCTCGAATATTATAAAATAGACACGAAGGGTATGAATGCAGTGGTGATAGGGAGAAGTAACATTGTGGGTAGGCCGATGAGTATTCTATTGAGTGGTGCCACCAACCCGGGGAATTGCACCGTTACACTGTGCCATTCACAAACCAAAAACATCAGTGAGATCAGCAAGGGTGCCGATCTCATTGTAGCAGCTCTTGGAAAGCCAGGTTTTTTAACCGGTGATATGGTGAAGGAGGGCGCTATTGTGATCGATGTAGGGATAAGTAGGGAACCCGATCCTTCCAAAAAACGTGGATATTCACTCAAGGGGGACGTCAATTTTGATGAAGTAGCACCTAAATGCAGCTATATTACTCCTGTTCCGGGTGGAGTAGGGCCAATGACTATTGCTGCTTTGATGAAGAATACTTTCCGGGCCTGCACTGCTAAATAACAGGCCATTAGGACGGATTTCGTTTTTAAAAAGCGAAATTTGCAGATACATGCAAACTGGAACTTTACATACTGCAACAACAACAGCCCTGCCTGTAATGGAATCTTTCTATACCATCCAGGGAGAAGGATTCTACCAGGGAACTGCCGCTTACTTCATCAGGCTGGGTGGATGTGATGTAGGATGTGTTTGGTGCGATGTGAAAGAAAGTTGGGATGCGGAAAAGCATCCGAAGCTTGAGATCAAAAATATTGTTGGGGAAGCCTTGAATCATCCGGGCAGGCTGGCGGTGGTTACTGGCGGAGAACCCTTAATGCATGATTGTTTTCCGCTCACAGAGGCACTGCATAATGAGGGATTCACCACCAATATTGAAACATCCGGAAGCTATCCATTGTCAGGAAATTGGGACTGGATATGTCTTTCACCTAAAAAGTTCAAAGCGCCTTTACCGGAAATCCTTCCTTTGGCGAATGAACTGAAAGTAGTAATATTCAATAAATCCGATTTTGCCTGGGCGGAGAAATATGCGGAATTGGTTTCGACAGATTGCAAACTTTATTTGCAGCCCGAGTGGGAGAAGTCGGCAATAGTAACGCCATTGATCATAGATTACATATTGAAAAATCCAAAGTGGGAGTTTTCACTGCAGATACATAAATACATAAACGTTCCATAATTGTTGATTTCGCCTTTGAAAATTATTATCTACATACTTCTTTTTACTGCTTCAGTATTTAAGGGATTTACTCAATACAATCCCGGTTCGGTGAATAAAAAAGCTGAAAATCTTTACAACAACGCCCTCAATAAAGCCGGCGAAGGTGAATTTCGTGAAGGAATAAAGATGCTCCAGCAAGCAGTAAAGATCGATCCGAATTACCTTGATGCATATTTATCTATAGGAGGTATTTACGGTGAACTCAAGGAATATAAAAATGCTGTTGAAAGTTATGAGAAGGCAAGATCCATCGATTCTGTTTATTTCAAAGATTTCGCATTATCCTATTCTATTAATCTCGCAGGGCTTGGGAAATTCCAGGAAGCGCTGAATGCAGTCAATGAATTTCTTTCCATCAGTGATTTGAATCCAACCGGAAGAAAAGCCGGTGAATACAGAAAACATTGTTACAATTTCGCAATTGAATACGCCAATAAAAAATCTGTCGCAGATTATAAGTTCGAACCAAAAAATTTAGGTGATAGTATCAACAGTAAAGTTTCAGAATATTTTCCAACCATAACTATAGATGGCCGGCAATTGTTTTACACGCGGCGGGTAAATAATATGAATGAGGATTTTTATGAATCGTCGATGGTGGACAATTCATGGAAGCCGGCAAAAAGCCTGGAAGGAGATATCAATACAACGCTGAACGAAGGAGCACAGAATATTTCACAGGATGGCGAGTGGCTGATATTTACGGGATGTAATTTTCCGGAAGGATATGGAAGCTGTGACCTTTACATTTCTTATCTCACTCCACAGGGCTGGAGTTCGCCGGAAAATCTTGGAAACAATATCAATACTGAATCATGGGAATCAGCACCCAGCTTGTCACCAGATAAACGCGATCTGTATTTTGCCAGTAACCGCCCGGAAGGAATGGGCAAGAGTGATATTTATGTATGTCACCGCAATCCTGACGGAAGCTGGAGTGCACCTGTAAATGCCGGGCCGGAGATCAATTCATCAGGAAATGAAAGCTGTCCCTTTATACATGCAGACAACCAGACTTTATATTTTACTTCTGATGGACATACAGGATATGGAGGAGACGATCTCTTTCTCGTAAAAAAATTGCCAGGAGGAAAATGGAGTGAATCGGAGAACCTGGGATACCCGATCAATACAATAGAAAACGAAGGAAGCCTTGTCATCGCATCAGATGGTAAAACCGCATACTATGCAAGTGACAGGAGCGACAGCAAAGGCGGTCTCGATCTATATACTTTTGAACTGAGGTCGGATGTACGTCCATTAAAAACATTATGGGTTCAGGGAAAAGTGTTCGATGCTAAAACAAATAAAGGATTACCCTCAGCTGTTGAACTGACAGACCTTGGCACAGGTGAAGTACTCAGCAAAGTTCAGACAGATGAAACCGGAAGTTATCTTGTTACATTACCTATAGGTAAAGATTATGCATTCAATGTGAACAGGAAAGGTTACCTGTTCTATTCGGAAAACTTTTCTTTACGCGATAGTGTATCTGATTCAACATATAATATCGACATACCGCTTGAGCCGTTGCATGCAAATGCAACCGTAATACTGAAAAATATTTTCTTTGATGTGAACAGGTTTGAGTTAAAACCGGAATCATCAACAGAACTGGATAATATCGTTGAATTGCTTAAAGAAAATCCTTCACTTAAAATACAGATCAGCGGACACACCGACAATGTAGGAAAACCAGCTGACAACCTGAAGCTTTCCAATAGCAGGGCCAATGCAGTGATAGGGTACCTTATCGGAAAAGGTATTGATGCAAACAGATTGTCATCAAAAGGATGGGGCGAAACGAAGCCATTGGCCGATAATTTAAATGAAGATGGCAGGGCAAGGAACAGGCGGACAGAAATGAAAGTGATGAATTGATACGGGAACAGAGATGCATTCCGAGCTTACATACCAGTTATCGCTTTGCCAGGTTCCTTATATTGGTCATGTACATGCGAAAAAACTTTGTGACACTTTCGGATCGGCATCAGCAATATTCAAAGCACGTCAATGCGATCTTGAAAAGATTGAGCACATTGGAGAGATCAAAGCCAAAAGCATAAAAAGTTTCAGGGATTTTTCAAAAGCAGAGAAAGAAATACAATTCATAGAAAAGTATGGAATAAAGCCTGTGTTTGTTACAGACGACGACTATCCCCAACGTTTATTGAACTGCTTTGATCCACCTTCAATGCTTTTCTATAAAGGAACTGCCGGACTCAATGCATCGAAAGTGGTTGCAATAGTAGGTACGAGAAACAACACTGAGTATGGTAAATATTTTACGGAAAAATTGGTAAAAGCACTGAGCCGGTTTAATGTAATCATCATCAGCGGACTTGCATTCGGAATCGATTCGATTGCTCACAAAAGTTCTTTGAAATATGGGATACCTACCATTGGCGTGGTGGGTCATGGTCTGGATACTATTTATCCTGAGGAGAATGCAAATCTTGCAAAGCAGATGATCCGGGATGGAGGATTGTTAACAGAATTCAGGAGCAATACAAAACCCGATAAACATAATTTTCCAAGCAGGAACAGGATTGTGGCTGGTATCAGCGATGCTACAATTGTTATTGAAAGCGGGATAAAAGGAGGAAGCAATATTACAGCAAATCTTGCCTGGGGTTACCATCGCGATGTTTTTGCCGTTCCGGGGAGAAGCAATGATTTTAAAAGTGAGGGATGCAACAGGCTTATCAGAGAAAATAAAGCAATTCTGCTAGATGACCCAGAACAGTTTATTGAAACGATGGGATGGAATGATCATGAAAGGAAAAAAGGAATGATGCAGAAGCGGATGTTTGCAGAATTTACAGAAGAAGAAAAAAAGATATTGGAATTGTTAAGGAAAAATAAAATTACAGGGATTGAAGACCTCAATTTCAACAGCGGTATCAGTTCGAGCGGTTTAGCTTCGGCATTGCTGAACCTTGAAATGCAGGGTGTTTTGAAGGTGATGCCCGGTAAGCGTTTTATGCTGATTGACTAGTTAAGAAAAATTTCATTTTGACCGATATTAGCTACTACCCTATCTTTGCACATGGCAACAAGAATCAGCGCTTCAAAATCAAATTTTCCTAATTCAGATAAGTTTTTTGGTGAAGGAGTGACATTCGATGATGTTCTCCTGGTGCCTGCATATTCACAGGTATTACCCCGCGAAGTGAGTATCCGCACACAACTCACAAAACAAATTGCACTTAATATTCCGATGATGTCCGCCGCTATGGACACTGTAACAGAGGCTAACCTTGCTATTGCGCTGGCCCGTGAAGGTGGTATTGGTATTCTGCATAAGAACATGAGCATAGAAAAACAGGTAGAGCAGGTAAGGAAAGTAAAAAGAAGTGAGAGCGGACTGATCATAGATCCGATAACACTTGATAAAGATTCCACAATAGCCGATGCACTTAAGCTGATGAAAGAAAATAAGATCGGTGGCATTCCTGTTGTAGACAAGAATAAAAAACTGGTTGGAATACTTACCAATCGTGATTTGAGGTTTGAAACCGATGTTACCAGGAAGGTAAGCGAAGTGATGACAAAAGAAAATCTGATCATTGCCCCCGAAGGCACTGATCTGAAAAAGGCAAAGAAAATTCTGAGCCAGTATAAAATTGAAAAATTACCTGTAGTCAATAAAGCCGGGCAGTTAGTTGGTCTGATCACCTATCGTGATATACTTCAATTGACGAGCTTCCCCAATGCTGTAAAGGATGAATTCGGAAGGCTCCTGGTGGGCGCCGCATTAGGTATTACACGCGACATGCTGGATAGAGCTGGTGCACTGAAAAATATTGGTGTTGATGTTGTTTGTCTGGATAGTGCGCATGGACATAGTAAAGGAGTGATCGAAGCATTAAAAGCAGTTAAGAAAACATATAAAAATCTCCAGGTTATCGCCGGGAATGTGGGAACCGCCGCAGGCGCCAAAGCACTTGCTGATGCAGGAGCAGATGCTATTAAAGTAGGCATAGGTCCCGGATCTATCTGTACAACAAGAATTGTTGCAGGGGCAGGTATTCCGCAGATCACCGCAATCATGGAAGCGGCTTCTGTATTATCATCCCGCAATATTCCCCTGATTGCGGATGGAGGTATCAGATATACAGGCGATATGGTGAAGGCCCTCGCTGCAGGAGCAAATGTAGTGATGATGGGAAGTGTGTTTGCGGGAACAGAAGAAAGTCCGGGCGAAACTATTATCTATGAAGGCAGAAAGTTCAAGCAGTACAGGGGCATGGGATCAATCGGTGCAATGAGTCAGGGCAGTGGCGACAGGTACTTCCAGGACGTTGAGGATGATCTTAAGAAATTTGTTCCGGAAGGAATTGAAGGAAGAGTAGCATACAAAGGAAATCTTTCCGAGATAGTTTACCAGTATGCAGGAGGATTAAGATCAGGAATGGGCTATTGTGGAGCAATCGATCTTTTAACCTTACAGAAAATCGCTCAATTTATCAAGATATCGAATGCAGGCATGAAAGAAAGCCATGCGCACGACATAGAGATCACCAGGGAAGCTCCAAACTATAGCAGGTAATATGATTTCTGTTAAGCATGTAATCGCAATATTGCTTGTCATTTTATCCTGTGGTAAATCGTATTCACAAAATGACAGCTGCAACCTTACCATCTCATTGCTTACCTGCGGTCCGGGAGAAGAATTATATTCAGTTTTCGGCCATACCGCTATTCGCGTAAAAGATGATTCGAACTTAGACATCATCTATAACTACGGCACCTTCGACTTCGAAGACCCCGAATTCTATTCAAAATTTGTGAAGGGAAAGCTGATATATTATGTATCTGCAGAAAATTTCAACCAGTTCATGTATGAATACCAGGTAGAAAACAGAAGCGTTATCGAGCAGCAGCTGAACCTGAGCTGCGAAGAAAAAGAAAGATTATCCGAAGCCCTTCAGTCGAATTCAAAAGAAGAAAATAAATATTACGCGTATCAGTATCTCTTTGATAATTGTTCGACGAGACCACGGGATATCATTGCAAAAAACTTTCATGACAGTATAATCTACAAGCGGATTATTCCCCCTGTTACTCCTACATTCCGGGATTTGATCCATGAAAGCCTCGATAAAGGAGAACTTTACTGGAGTGAGTTTGGTATCGACCTGTTACTTGCCAGCAGGATAGACAGGAAAGTGACCAACATGGAAGCCATGTTCCTTCCTGATTACCTGATGAATGGCTTTGACAGCGCATCTACGGGTGATCAGAAATTGGTCAGCAGTAAAAGAATATTACTGAGAAGTATTCCAAAAATTAATGAAAGCAAAAGTTGGTTCACGCCACTTGTTTTTACCATGATGCTACTGGTTTCAGGAATATTGCTGACATACCTTAAAAAGGGATGGGCTCAACATTCAGTTAATGTTTTTGACATTGGTTATTTTCTTATTCTTGGCCTGATGGGTTGTTTTATGCTGGTAATGTGGTTTGGGACTGATCATGAATTGTGCAGGGATAATTACAATATCATATGGGCACTTCCAACACACCTGTTGATGTCATTTTTCATACTGAAGAAAAAACCTATTGTTAAAAAATATTTTGGCTTCACAGCAATTTTATCTTTTCTGTTGCTCCTTTCACTGCCAATTCTTCCGCAGGAAATGAATACTGCATTCTTACCTTTGATATTGCTGTCGGCTATCCGCAGTACTTCAAGATCAATGAAAAAATAATATATGCAGGAACATGCACTGATTGAAAAAGATCTGTCACTTTTTTACAGAATCGAGGGCAACGGAGAGCCTGTAATGCTGATACATGGTTTTGGTGAAGACAGCACCATCTGGGACGGAATAATCGGTGAACTTAAAAAGGAATATAAACTGATTGTGCCTGATCTTGCTGGTAGCGGCCGTTCTACAGGGAACCTGAATGATCTCACCATAGAT
>Ga0207701_10000872_pt1 | contig 32040 bp, 25 predicted proteins | sample KBSSwiSSwithPhiX_FD_184294 | JGI IMG/M metagenome (GOLD analysis project Ga0207701, IMG submission 184294) | Switchgrass rhizosphere bulk soil microbial communities from Kellogg Biological Station, Michigan, USA, with PhiX - S5 (SPAdes) (version 2) | ecosystem: Environmental > Terrestrial >... | reverse complement strand
CGGTATCTGGGGACACGGCGGCGTTGCCAGTGATGGCACCAACATGTTTGTGGTCACAGGCAACACGTTCAACACAGGCGGTAACTGGATGGGTGGCGAAGCAATCATCCGGTTACAGACCGGGCCTATCTGGAGCGGTCAGCCTAGCGACTACTGGGCGCCGACCAATTGGTTAAGTCTCGACAACAGCGACACCGATCTTGGCGGTGTCAGCGCCACAGTCATCGATGTACCTGGCGCTACGCCTTCGCAACTGGTGCTTGCGCTCGGTAAAGATCGCAATGCATACCTCTTGAATCGGAACAATCTCGGCGGGATTACGGCACCAGTGGCCCAGGCAAGTGTCTCGGGCACCACGCTAAGAGGCACATCGGCTGTCACATACCACACCGGCCAGGGAACCTATTTTGCCTTCCACGACGACGGCAATGCGGTCACAGCTTACAAGATTACCGCAACAAACCCGCCGAGCATTGTGAGTGCGTGGAGCATGGGTCAGAGTGGTCGAGGCTCGCCGTGGGTCACAACAACGGATGGCACCAACAACGCCATTGTTTGGGTCGCTGGCGTGCAAGGCGACCAGCGGCTCCATGGTTACAATGCAAATACTGGCGCCGTTGTATACGCAGGTGGCGGCGCAAATGAGTTAATGACTGGCACGCGCCAATGGAACACGGGGATTGTTGCGCGCGGTAGAATTTACTTCGCTGCGGATAACAGGGTCTATGCCTTCAGGCTGCCGACAGCGACGCCCACGCCAACGCCTACTGCTACCGCTACGGCCACTGCAACTGCAACTCCCACCCCAACTCCCGCTCCAAGTCCGACACCGACAGCTACGGTTACCCCTACTGCGACGCCAACCCCGGGGCAGATCACCCTCACTGCGCGTGGCTACAAAGCGCAAGGACGACACCAGGTAGACCTCGCGTGGAGCGGAGCGACCTCGAGTAACGTTGACATTTACCGCAACGGAACGCTCATTGTCACCGTCCCTAACAATCCCGGTTTCTATACCGATTCGCCTAGCGGCCGTGGCCATGCGACCTACACGTACCGAGTATGCAATGCCGGCACCCAAACCTGTTCTAATCAGGCCACGGTGACATTTTGACGTTTGGCAACTCAGCAGCCCTTATTTGACCGCGTGGTGATCCGTGACCACTGATCGGTGATCCGCCAGGGTGACCGACCCTTCCCCGCCTGCAGGCCGCCTTCGCCCTACAAAACAGCCAGGATACCTGTGTTATGCAGCGCTGTTGCGCGTTTCTTCGTTCAACACAGCAACCGCACGCTCATAAATGGCCTTCGCTTCCTCGTGTGAATTGCCGACCGCGGTCAGCCCCATTCTTCCAAGCTCGCCCAAGGCGCTCATCATGTGAAACACCACGCCCGTCTGGCGCGTTTGACCGAAATGCAGGTTATGCCGCACCACGATATCGAAAAGATCGTCCGGCGTCAGCATCCGGTAAGCGGGCGACTCGACATGGTCGCTGGCCACAAAGGATTTCTGCTGCCCATTAGGAGCCGTGAAGATGCCAGTGTCCGGATTATAAGTGCCGTCAGTGAGAAACTGCAGGGTCAAGAACGGATGGGTGGTGCCGCCTTTTCGCAAGTTAATCTCAATCGCGTACGGCTGCCATTTTCCATTCTTCCCGCGCACCACCACAAAATCCAAAGCAAAGCGACCGATAACACCTTCTTTAGCCAGACGTTTGCCTACCTTGGCAGCTTCCTGAGTAATGAGGCTGGCATAGGCTGTGTCGGCCGGGAAAACGCAGCCGAGGTAGCTTTGTCCGGTTGGCCCACCCAAGAGTTGGTCATGAGTTGATAAGAGTTCAACCTTACCAAGCGGCGTGACACGAAGTTGCACGCTCGGGCTTCTGAACTCTTCCCCAGTGATCCGTTCCTCCACGACCCCCTTCCGTTCCCCTAACGTCTTCATGTAACTGTCATAAGTCGCTTCCGGTGACTCGAATTTCATCGCTCGAAGGCGATCCTCTATCATAGCTATCTCCTTTGAGTCACCAGGCGCGGGGAGCCCTGTTAAATCAATTACAGCATTCCCCTCACCGGAAACGCCTTCATTCAGCTTTACCATCACCTGTCTGATCGAAGGCTTAGTAAGCCGGATCTGCGCAATCGCGTTGACCAGGTCTTCCTTACTGGCAATGTTTTCGCGGCCCAAAGGATGCGGAACATCTTCTGCGATAAAAATTTCGCGGCAGCCGCTCTTTGTTCCCAGCGGGAAAAATCTCGGATCTGCTCCATACATCGGAATGCCGAGCCGCAACGCCAGTTCTTTCTCTCGGTTCGTGGTGTTAAATGGAACAAGATGCGCCCGGTCGAGATCCATGATGAGCGAGCGAATGCGGTCGATCAGTCGGGGTCGTTCTAAGAGCTTCTCACTGAGGGGGCGGGCTGAACCGTCCATCGGTGAAGGCAGGAACAGTCGCTGCCGCGCATGGCTCGGGATGACCCCGGGAAGAAGATCGAGATAATAATCGATTATGCTCGGCAGAATCGTTCGCGACGTCACGTAGATCAGGCGCGCCCGCGGCTGGCGCAACAATAATAACAGGAATAAGAACCGTTCCTCGTACGCCTGAATTACTGCGCCTGAGTCAATCGCGTCGATCGACATCGAAGGTACGACCACAATGGTTTGCGGGTCCTGATTGAATCGCTCGATCGATTTCCACAAAGGGACCAGCTTGTTCTGCAACCGATCAAAGTCGTTCTGTGAATCAGGTACCGATGAATTCATTCTTAACTAATCTTCTACATCGACTGAGGCGAAATTCTACGTCCGAAATTCGAATGCTAAAACAAATCCGAATATCAAACGCCTAATCAAAGCGAACAGCGGTTGAGAAGGCCGATTGTTGTTTCGATGATTTCCGACGGTTTGTGGTATTGGAAATTGTTTCGGATTTCGAGATTCGAGTTTGGAATTTTGCTCGGCTACCTTCTGCGTCCAAATGAATACCCGCGATGAGTTCTTCGCCCTGTAATGGCTCGCTTACTCGCTGCTGATTCCGGTTCAAATAACGCTGTGTACAAGTAGGGAAAGTTCTCCAGTTTCAGCCGGGGAATTTTCCGGCCGATAAAGTGTTCGATCGCCTGCAACGCCCCCACTTCATGACCACTCATGAGCGTGAACGCGTCGCCTACGTTTTGCGCACGTCCCGTCCGCCCAATCCGGTGAACATAATCCTCCGGATGCTCCGGCACGTCGTAATTAATTACATGACTCACGCCCGCGATGTCTAACCCGCGCGACGCGATATCGGTTGCAACCATCACTTCGTATTTACCGCTCTTAAAGCCCTCCAACGCCTCGATGCGCTCACGCTGCGTCCGATTTGAATGCAATACTGCAACCGCATGCCGCGCGTGCTTGAGGAAATGCGAGACCCGGTCAGCGTTCTGTTTGGTGCGGCAAAAAATCAATACGCTGTCGAAATTTGTTCGCTCCAACAAGGCCATAAGAAGATCGAATTTTTGTTCCGCTGCCACAGGGTAGACTGCATGCGTGACTGTTTCCGCCGGCGAGCGGCGCACGCCGATCTCGACGAGCTCGGGATGGCGCAACACCCATGCCGCCAGGCGCTCGATCTCCGGGGGTAACGTCGCGGAAAAGAGCAAAGTTTGCCGATTGGTCGGGATCTTTTCAACGATGCGGCGCACGTCGGGCAGAAAACCCATGTCCAACATTCGATCCACTTCGTCGAGCACAAGAATTCTGACCGATTGCAAACTCATGGCGCGTTGCTCAAGCAGATCCAGCAAGCGCCCGGGAGTGGCGACCAAAATATCTACACCGCGCTTCAACGCATCGCGCTGTTTCCCATAACCGACGCCGCCGTGCACCAGACCCACTCGCAAATCTGTGAAACGGCCATAATCACGAAATGCCGTCTCCACTTGCGCGGCCAGCTCACGCGTGGGCTCGAGCACGAGACACCGGAAGCTACCGTGCTTTTCTAGCAACGTCAGGATTGGTAATGCAAACGCCGCGGTCTTGCCCGTGCCGGTTTGCGCGGTGCCGATCAAATCCTTTCCGGCCAAAATTATTGGAAACGCGCGAAGCTGAATCGGCGTCGGCTCGACAAATCCCATGGCCTGCGTTCCACGCACGACCTGGGGCAAAAGTCCAAAACGATTAAATGACACGGCAAAACAAAGATTAAAAGAGTTACAAAAGTTACAAGGTTAAACTAGGTGCAGCCGGCAGACAGGTGACAACGTACTGATCGGCGGATTCGTTGTTCAAGGGCCTCAGGCAAAGAGCATGATTGTGAGAGCGATTGGCCCCGAGCTATCTGCGCCTCCGTTTAACGTTCCCCGTGCATTGTCTGATCCGACATTAGAGCTGCACGATGGCACTGGTGCCTTGATTGCCTCCAATCATAACTGGGTGAAAACGATAATCGGAGGGATTATTACCACCGACCAGGTAGCCTCTATTCGCGCCAGCGGCTACGCACCCAGTGACGGAAAGAATCTGCGATCATCGCAGAGCTGCCGACCGGCAGCTACACTGCGATTGTACGTGGTGTGAACAGTACCACCGGAGTTGCACTGGTTGAAGTGTACGATTCGGATCGGTAAGTGCTGGAAATAGCTTTACTCAGCTGATCTCCGCACGCAGCGAACCGCGGCCGCAATTATGACTCACCGCTGAAGCCGGTTTCAAATCACCGCGCCTAGAAAACTATGATCAAATGCTTTTACCTGCGCGTCTGCCGGAAGAAACCCGCGTGCGGAAGTCGCTGGGGGATTGGTTAAAGACCCGTTTGAATGTACGATTGAATTGCGTGAGCGATTGAAATCCGACGTCGTACGCGATCTCGCTGATGCGGAGATTTGGGTTCAGCAACCGGTTTCGCGCGTCTTCAAGGCGCACGCGCGCGACATAATCGGTGAACTTTAGTCCGGTGGCTTTGTGGAACACCTTACAGAAATGGAATACGCTGGCCCCAGCTGCCTTCGCTACATCAGCCAGAGACAAGTCTTCGCTTTTATGCTTCTCGACGTACTCGCGCGCTCTTTGCACAAGAGGCGGCTCGGCATTCTGCCGCTCCAGGACAATTTGATTCGCCAGTGCGGAGAGTTGTTCGGCGAAAAATGTAAGCAGCCGCACGGTGGCATTGTATTTTTCTGGTGGAATGAGCGGAGTTTTCTCCCATGCTTGGCGAATCTCGCCCGTGAATCGCACTCCGTGACGCTCCAGCTCGCGGCTGACTTTTGAACTGTCGGATTTCGCTGGCGCGTGACGCAACACCTGCCCGATGCGCAGGTATCCGACGATCTTCTCACCGAGTTTTAGTGGTATTGCCGTTTCGGTTAATCCAAAGGGACAGGTGACGGTGTGCGGGATCAACCCGGTGCGGTCAACGATGTCCTGATGCGCTTGTAAACAAACCGCCACTGTGGCCGGCCGTTTGGCAAGCATGGCGCAGAACCGATTCTGATGCTTCTTGCCGTCTTGCTCCAACTGCCAATAGTCCACGGCCCGAAGCGCCAAAGCCAGGCCGGTTGCCTCGCTGAACACTTGCTCGTAACTGCGAAACAATTTCGAACGCCGCAGAGTGTCGATGAGCTCCCTGTTCCCCTTGATGCCCTCAGCGCCCGGCTGTGACGTGTTAATTGTGGCTGAATTCAAAATTGAACAGCTTCCATTGGCAAATTAGCCCAAAGCGCCAGCCAACGTCACCAAAAATCGCGACGGATCATCTCCGTGCGTTGTGCGCGTGGAAAGCGAGCATCTTTTTGCGAGCAGCCTGCAGACGTTTTACCATCACAGCACTCATCCGTTTCAAAAGCTCGTAGCCTAACGAGTGGTCCTTCTCGCAATATTCCCGGAGAATTGTGCCGTAGAAAAATATAGCGGTGGTCGGTTCGATTGCGCGCGCAGTGAATTGCCATGTGTACGGCGGGAACATCCACGACCACCCGAGCAAGTCGCCTGAGCCAATCGATTCTATGACCACTGGTTCGCCAGAGCCGTTGAGCGATTCGAGCACGACCTTGCCGGTTTCGATCAAATAAAAGCGGTTCGCAAACTCTCCTTCACGCAAGATTGTTTGTCCCTTTTTGAGGGCAGTGGCCATCGCGCAGTTCGTAAGTACTGCTAGTTTTGCACGATTCATCCCGGCCAGAAAAGGGTGAAGCGCTACGCGCGTAGCAATCGGTTCGGTTTGTACTTCAGTGGACATGACAGCGAAAGTTAACAGAATTCGTGTTCTTTTTCGCGGACCACGAGAACGGGACATGGCGCGGTGCGCACGACTCGCTCAGCTGTGCTGCCAATGCACAGATGGCGCCAACTGGTATAGCCGTGCGTCGCGATCATGATGAGATCGACGTCCAACTCCTTGGCCGCTTTGGTGATCTCATTTGGTGCATGTCCAATTCGCACCGCTGAGGTGAAGGCGTTTGGGTGATTGCCAGAGCGTTTTGCAAGGCACGCCAACTCTGCTTCCGCTGCGACTGTGTCTTCCTCCGGTTGGCCAAAAATATCGATGGCAAGGGGCGCGCCCGCGACGGCAGTCACCGGTTCGATGACATGCAGCAGAACAATTTTGCAGCCGAATTGTTCGGCAAATCGCACCGCGTACTGCAACGCTTGTTGCGACATAGGCGAAAAATCAATCGGCACGAGGATTTTTTTAAGGTTCAAAACTTGTGGAACCAATTCCAGGACCCCTTCGGGTTGCATAAGCTGAGCTTTCATTTGCAGAGATTCTCGACCCCTGCGAAATGACTGGCTCGGCGGTGATTGGCGAATGATGTGCATTTTTTGCGCTACCGACACCGCGTTTTTTAAAAAACTACAACAAATACCGTGAGTCTCCGCGAAAGAGCGATCGCGCAATACCATGACCTGCTTTTGTGCGACGAGACGCTAACTCCTGCTACGTTCGAAAAATTGCGCACCGCCATGCGCAAAAACCGACTGCTCTACGGCGATCGACCCATCGGCATCGCGTTAAGGCCACACCTTCTCGATCAGACACAATTTCGGGCACTGACTCTCGCGGCAGAACGCGTTACGAGCGCGTTGGAAAAGGTTGCAGCCGCGGTTTTACAAAATCCGATCCTGATGGATGAGCTCGGTCTGACAGAAGCAGAGCGCAAGATGGCGCTTGTCGATCCGGGATTTTCAACAGCTGGTGTTACGACCCGGCTCGATGCGTTCGTTCACGGCGAAGAAATCAAATTCGTAGAATCGAACGCCGAGAATCCTTCAAGTCTGCCGGATCAGGAAGAACTGAATCGGTTGCTCTTCAAACTGCCCGTAATGGTGAAATTTGCCCGACGCCATCGGCTACGCCAATTCTCGCCGGTTAAAGCACTACTCAAAACTCTACTTGGTACCTATCGCGAGTGGGGCGGCAGCGGCGTGCCAAACGTTGCGATCCTGGATTGGAAAGACCTGCCCACGTTGAGTGAGTTCGTCTTTCTGCAGGAGCATTTCAGCGCGCATGGTGTTCCGACAATCATTTGTTCGCCCGACGAACTCGAGTACGACCAAGGGCAACTTCGATGCGGCTCGTTTCGCATCGATCTCGTTTACAAGCGAGTGATCATTCACGAATTGCTAGCGCGCTACGACGAGACGCACCCGCTCATCCGCGCGTACGTGAATCATCACGTGTGCCTTGTGAATCCGTTCCGATGCAAAATCATGCACAAGAAGGCGGTGTTTGAGATGCTCACGGACGAGCAACGCCAGGATTGGTTCACTTCAAGCGAAAAGGCAGCGATACGTCGTACCGTGCCGTGGACGCGACGTGTTTCCGATCGAAAGACCACGCGCAAGGGCCAGAGGATTGATCTTCTCGAATTCATTCGCAGCAATCGACCGCGCCTTCTTCTCAAACCCAACGACGATTACGGCGGGCACGGCATTTATTTCGGAGCACAATTGGACGAGCACGAGTGGGACAAAGCCATCGAGCGCGCGTTTTTGGGTGATTACATCGTGCAGGACGCGCTCGATTTGCACCTGGAAATGTTTCCAATATTCAGCGAGACCGACTGGAAGTTGCACCCGATGTTCGTTGATACAAACCCATTTCTGTTTCGCGGCAAAGTCTGCGGCGCGATGGTTCGGCTCTCAGCAACGCCAATCGTGAACGTGACTTCCGGTGGCGGCGAGACAGGATTCTTTGTTTTGCAAGAATAGCGAGCGCGCTAACTCGTGTTCCTTAATGGTCGCGAACACGCGTTCGGATTTACTCTTCCTTTGCGTGACGCAGCTGATTAATCTTTAGCCGCTTGTTGTAGTTAGCACACCCGAACGGAACGCAACATCATGAAGGAGAGCGTGCGGAGCGACACCATTCGAACGAGTACCATGCTTATTTCCGAACGCTGGGTGCAGGCGGTGGCGGTCGTGATGCTCTTTGGTTTTTTTGTGCTGGGCTTACTGGCCTACCGAACCTACACGGATCAGGCGCCGATTCCCGGCAAAGTGGTGCGGCATGACGGGCAGGTGCTGTTCACCCGAGGTGATGTCGTTGCCGGGCAAAAGATTTTTTTACGCAACGGGCTGATGGAGTACGGCTCCATCTTCGGCCACGGCGCTTACCTGGGACCCGATTTCACCGCAGATTACCTGCGCCGTTGGGCAGTCCTCGTCGTGGACCACGACCGCAACTCTGGCTCAGAATCCGCAAAAGCTGACACGGTGACTACGTTCAAAACCAACCGATTCGATCCCGCCACGGACACCCTCGAATTTACTGCCGCGCAAGGCGAAGCCTTCGAAACCCTGCAAAAGCATTACTCATTTCGACCAAATGTGATGAGTTTAAGGACTGTCTTCTGGCGCCTCTACCGATGGGGACGTTAGTAACCTCTTTACCATGAACGCAACTATCCCGCCCCCGCCATGAGTGTCGCGACACCGGGGTTGTGTTACCCCTTGAAATCGTCCTTGTGCTCATACGTTTCAATCACGTTGCTCGCTTGGTCCCAAACGTGAATCACGGCATTATCTGAACAGGAAGCGCATCACTGATTAGATCGCCGGCGAATTCGTTGAGCCCTGGTCTCTCCTTCCTCATTTGGTGATGCTTCCTCTCAGGATGCTGTTTGCTTGATCAAAGATGTAGCCCGCTTTGGTAATGTTCGTTACAGTCAATGTGTAAGTGCCGCGACCGCTCGTGGCGCTGAAACTCGCGTTGCCAGTAGAATTAGTGGTGGCGCTTTGAAGTTGAGTTGATCGATCGGGCAAAGTCCAGGTCGCGCTTACGATCGCATTTGAAGCCGCGTTGCCGTTTGCATCTCGAACGCTAACTGTGCCAGTCACCGTCACCGCGCTTCGTTTCACCCGCGCCGAGAACGCAATGTTTGTGCTCCTTAACATCAGTGATGCGGTCGGAGTCGGTGTCGGGCTCGGCGGCGGCGTGACCGTTGGCCTCGGTGTTGGTGTTGGAGTTGGCGTGGGCGTGGGTGCAGGCGACCCAATGCCGGTGTTGAGCGAATAGACGAAGGATTTGCTGGTGTTGTTATCGCCGGTCGCGGTCGCAGTTACCAGATAAGCGGTGGAACCGTCTGCCGTGAAACGCGCGCGTGTGTCGACGAATTGGTTGAAACCGAAGATTCCGAGCGATGGATTGAAAACGGTCGGATCCTCGATCGGCAAGGTCACGCGCCACAATTCGCCACCGGTTTGCGTACTCGCTCCGATGATATATCCGGCATGATCGCCGGTTTCACTGCTTCCGATCACGAGCTGAGTGTTCGATGGATCAACAATCGGTCCGGCGAAGTTGCCGTTGAGAGTGCGATGCCCGCGTTGCGAACCGTCCGGGTTAAGAGCGAACAACTGGATCAGGTTTTGAGTAAAATAGTGCTTGCTGTCCGAACCAATATCAGCGGGAGTGAATACATTCCACGGATACGGCGTGGCGAACGACCATAACAACGTCCCGTTAGGCGAGTAGGCATTCAGCATCGTGTGCACGCTTCCGTCGGGCGCAATCGCCGGCTGAAAACCGGCGCGTAGGTTGGCCAGTCCGCCCGGAATCGAAAAAACCGAGCTGCCGTTGAGTGTGAGCGCGCGAATATGATCGTTTGCGTAGAAATACATCTGCTGCTCACCGCCGTTAGCCCCGAACACGATCTCGCCGTAATCGACGATCGGCCGCATGTAAGATTCCGGATTCGTCCACCGCAAGGCCCCTTGCGGCGTTAACGAGAACACGCCGAGGCCCTGGGTGCCCACGGAATAAATGTTGCCGTCCGGCCCGACGGCGACGCCAAGGCAGATAAAGGCTCGCGGATTCTGCGCGAATGACCACTTCGAAGTTCCATCGGGATTGAACGCGTTGATGAAAGACTCCGACGCCACATAGATTGTCCCGTCGCCGCCGACGGCGACACCTTTGTCGCCGGCGCTGCGCACCAACCACTTCAGCGCGCCGTTTGGTTGCAACGCGTAAAGATGTCCGAAGACGTCGATCGAGTAGAGAGTGCCGTCAGCAGCTGTGACCGGCCGGACCATCGAATACGGTCCGTTCATTCGAAATCGCCAATTGACGCGACCGTTCGATTGTCGCGCAACCACGTTGAGGTCCGTCGTGTTGCTCGCGATCCGGGATGGATTGATGACCTGAACCGCGACGCTCGCCAGGGGAGCTGCTTCCGGAACGTAAGCGACAATGTGACTATCGGTCCAAGTGCCGACTTGAGCAGATAAGCCTCCAATCAGCACTTGGCCGCTTCCGCCGAAGTTCGATCCGTAGATGTCGAGATAACCGCTGCGCTCGAGCGTGGTCACCGAGAGATTTGAAATTGTGCCGGGACCGGTCGGCATGCCGTACAACGAGAACGTCACGTCGGCATTGATACCCGTATTCAAATTGTCTCCGTGTTGCCAATTGGTCTGACCTGCCGCGAGATTGCGAAAATAAAACGCCTGCCCGCGTGGCGCGTTCGTGCTCGAGCTCCACCAGTACCAATAATTGATCACTGGCTGGACCGATAGAAAATGTCTTCCCGTGGCAGAGAATGGCGGCGACAGCGTCACGTCGATTGCCCCTGCATTGAAGCCGCTCGCCAGGAAATATTCCCTTTGTAACGCGCCCGGCCTGCCGTCGGCGCCGTACTGGTAAAACCGCACGTACACACCTTGGAAATTGACGGCGCCCCAAATGAAACCGCTGGCGAAAACGCGATCAATGTTGCCGACTACGTCAAAGTCATCAGCAACTTCGCTGTTAACACCGTTAGGTGCCCACAGCTCGCTTGGGCCATAGGTTGACTGGCCGTCCGACAATTGTGAAAAGAGTAGCTCGCTCGCATGGGCCTGAACCAATCCTGCCCAAATGAACGCGGCAAGGACAACGACTGCTGGGAATTTATTGATCGTCTTCATGTCCAAGCTTCGGCCCGTTGGCCGAACCTTGGCTATGCACGGATTGGCTTTCTCTGGGCAGATATTGTCCCGGAGCGCGCGGCCACCCGTAGCGAATAAGGAACGAAACTTAGGAACTGTATGAAAGGCAATACATTTTTTCAGCCCATAAGCTTGGGTGGCGAGACGGGGCATTGTCGTGAGTAATTCGTACGTCACTCGGGCGCCTACCTTGATTCGAGCAATGTGCTGCACGGTTTCCTACGAACCCCGTAAGCCAGCTGCTACACACGCGACTGCATTGGGGCGGTCATCTTCGCGGGTGACCGCCCGACTCATACAAATGAGAACCTACCACTCCTTGAAGTCGCCCTTGTGTTCGTGCGTCTGGAGCACGTTGCCCGCCGCATCGTGAAGACGAGTCACGGCATCTTCTGACCGGCTGTAACAATCGCATAGTTGTGTTTCAGATCGCGGTTACCGTTCATCTTCGATGCATTGTATGCGCAGTGCAGGACGGGAAAATCGAAGCTGGCGAGGTATTCACCCGTTAAGGCTCAATTAACCGCACATATTGAAGAGATCGATGCGCTCTGTAAGCGCGGAAGGTAACATTTCTGCAACCTTTCCCTGCTTTGACAATAAAAAATCGTTACTAGCCTCAGAGTGCAGTGATCAGGTTAACCACAAACTAACAAAAACAGGAGGATAAACTAAATGAGAACAAACAGGTGGTTTAAGTGGATTGGGGCGGCAGGCCTTGGTCTTATGTTATATGCAATGGCGGCGCCGGGAGCACAAGCGCTAACGGTGAATGCCTTTGTCGTCAGACAAGTTTGCATAAACGGAGACGTCGTCGCAGTAACATTGTCAGCAACCGTGCAACCAAATGTAGCGGTGACGTATCGCTGGGACTTCACTAACAACGGGACACTAGATACAGCGGCGAGTAGAAATCCCACGGTGACTCATCGGTACCCCGATGAAAGAAGGATCACCGCCCGTGTGGTGGCCACAAATATAGCCAACGGAGTGAGGGCAGTTGACACCGTTACGTTCACGACCAGGCGGTGTGGAGGAGGCGGGGGGGGCTAAAACATGTAATAATGTGTTGGGTGGGCGCGCGAACCCGCGCGCCCTTCAACACTCTTTAGTACATCTTCCCATGAATCACCGCATTGTTGCAATCGCCGTCACAGCTGCTTTCGCTAGTGGACTGGTTGTTGGCCATTTCGCAGGCCCCCGTGACCTAAAAGTTTCCACACAAGGCGTCGAGAAAATCAATAAACCGATTGCGGGCGCAAGCTCGGCGCCACCAAATTTGGACATTCCTCAGGCGAGTAGCGTCGAAGTATCGGCCTCCTCTTCTGCGGAAAGCATCATTGCCGCAATCCAAAAAGCTGCCGCGCATCCAGCGAACAGGCAATTGCATGCGCAGCTCAGCAAGTTAGTCAGCAAACTGGATCCAGGGAAGATACCGCTTGTCATCGACGCCATCCAAGCCGTGCCCAACCAGGGAGAGCGAAATACGTTTATGTCGATCCTAATTTCGCGCTGGGCGGAATCCGATCCGCCAGGTGCTCTGGCCTACGTACAAGCAAAAGGCGGAGTGGCGGAAAACAATAGGCTACTTTCGAGTGTTATCACAACCTGGGCACAACATGATGCCGCTGCAGCAACGGCTTGGGTAGCGCAATTGCCAGCAGGCCGGGAACGTAGCCAAGCTGCTCAATCTCTAGTTTCTATTCTCGCCGAGGAAAATCCAACAGATGCTTTGAATGTTGCCCGGAGTCTGTCGATGTCGGAGCAAACTCCGATGCTGTATTCGCCGATCTTCAGCGCTTGGGCGGGCAGTGATCCCATCAAGGCAGCGGGGGTGGCTTTGCAATTGCCCTCTGGGCCTATTCGCGACATGGCGCTGCGAGTAATCAGTGCCAAATGGTCCGAGCAGAACGCCGAAGCAGCCTACAATTGGGCTAGCGGTCTGCCCGTTGGACAGGGCCGCGACGATGCAATGCAAACTATTCTTTCCCAGTGGTCGGCCACAGACCCCGAAAAAGCTGCGAGTGCCGCTCTCGCGTTGCCTCAAGGGACAGTTCGTGACCAAGCGATTGCGGACCTGTCGCAGCAATGGGCAGAGCGGGATGCGCGCGGGGCGCTGGCCTGGGCAGAGAAGTTTGAAGCTGGTAAGACTGAGCATCCCGTCTTGGTAGGTGTTCTGTCTGCGTGGGCACAAAATGAACCGGACGCGGCCGCTGCGTACGTTGCTTCGCTCGCGCTTGGAGAGACGAAGGACCTGGCGGTAGCAGCGATTACTCGAGAACTGGCAAGCTCGGATCCCCGAACGGCACTCAACTGGATTGAGAAACTGCCCGACGAGAGGATGCGGCAGGGCGCGCTCGAGCCGCTTGTCTCAGGGTGGACCGAATCTGATCCGCAAGCAGCGGCAAAATTTGCGCTCGATCATAGCACTGGAGACGCACGCCAAAACCTATTAGCGACTATCTCTTACCAGTGGGCGCAGACCGACCCTTCGGCCGCATTTGCATGGGCGCAGAGTTTACCCGATGCGACTACCCGTGAAGCGGTCGTGCCGGGCGTTGTGTCTGCTCTCGCTGAAGAGAATCCGAGATCGGCGGCCGAAATGATATCGCAGCTTTCTGGTGATATGCAGGTTATCGCCGCCAGCTCTCTGATATCGCAATGGGCCGGCAACGACCCTGAGGCGGCGAGTGCTTGGGCGGCTTCGCTCCCCCAAGGCGAAGCGCGCGATCAACTTTTTGCAAACCTTATTAGTCGCTGGGCCAAAACCGACAGTTCTGGAGCGGGGACGTGGTTAAACAGTTTGGCCAGCGATCCTTCGCGAGATGCGGCTGTGAGCGCGTTCGCAACCCGTGTCGCTTCGGTCGACCCGCAGACCGCACTGCAATGGGCGGAAACAATCGCCGAACCCGGAGCGCGTACTAGCGAGATCCAAGCAGCCATAGAATCCTGGTTTGAAGTCGATCCAGCAAAAGCAAGCGCTTGGCTGGCGAGCTCTGGCCTGCCTGACGAAATCAAGGTCCGCTTTTTACCGCCCCAAGGCTAGTCATCAAGCTCCCCCGCACGGCACGGGAGGGCACCCATCTCCCACAAACGCTTTCAAATAGCGCGCCGCTTTTCCGCAAAAAGTCATCGACTTCATCCTGTTCAACGCCGTGGCATCGGCAGCTTGACCAGGTATTAATCACTTTGACCTTTGGGACGCGGCCAGTGAGTCGGTGCGCCCGACCGCGACCGATGTGACTCACCCAGCTTCGCGTAATCTTGCGGACCTCTTGGCGCTCAGCTTGGTTCGGGGGCGTGCATTCACATTTGAACGCGCCGGATTCATCGTCGAGTGAGAGTGTGAGAACGAAGTCGGGACGCGTGAGAATTGTTTCGATCATCGCCATTCCTTCTGACTGGCGGCAGCGAGACCGGATTCTTTGTTCTGCAATAATCACGGCAATGGAACACCCCTTTGTGGGGGGTCTCAGAATCGCAAAAGAAGCCCAGTGAATCGCAAATCCAGCAGAGTCTATTGCCAAGACAAACTCCACGATGAACCATGCTTTCAACGCTCGATCCCATGGATGTTGCGACTTCTAGGCAAAACGCATCACCTGAATTAAAGAAATCGACGACGAGGCTTCGCAGTTCCGATCACGTTTTCACTCTCGGCATCGAAGAAGAATTGCAGATTATCGATCCGGAGACACGCGAGTTGCGTTCCCACATCCAACAAATTCTCGCGGACGGTAAAATCATCTTAAAGGAGCAGATCAAACCGGAGCTGCACCAGTCGATTGTGGAAATCGGCACGGAGATTTGCAGCGATGCCCGGGACGCGCGACGGCAAATCACCGCACTTCGCGGGGAGTTAGCAAGACTTGCAGCGCAGCACGGGTTGATAATCGCTTCAGCCGGCACGCATCCTTTTTCTCACTGGATGGATCAATTGATCACCGTCAACGAGCGCTACGCCACGCTCATAAATGACATGCAGCAAGTTGCGCGGGTCTGTTTGACGTTTGGTCTGCACGTTCATGTCGGAATTCCAGATCGCGAAGAGGCGATCGACATCATGAATCAGGCGCGTTACTTCCTGCCGCATCTGTTTGCGCTTTCGGCGAACTCACCATTCTGGCTGGGACAAAACACCGGCTTAAAAGCATACCGACAGATGATCTTTGAACGGCTTCCGCGCACAGGCATACCGGACGCGTTCCAAAGTCTCAGCGAATACGAAGATTATCTGAAGCTGCTGGTAGCCACCAAGTGCATCGATAATCCGAAGAAGATTTGGTGGGATGTTCGGCTGCATCCGTTTTTCGACACGATTGAGTTTCGGATTTGCGATGCCCAATCGCGCGTGGACGACACGATCGCATTGGCGGCGCTCATGCAGGCTATTGTTTTCAAACTGCAAAAGCTGCGCCGCAACAACGTAACGTTTCGGAGTTATCCTAAGCGTTTGATTGATGAAAACCGGTGGCGCGCGGGGCGCTATGGATTGGACGGCAAGCTGATCGATTTCGGCCGGAAATGCGAAGTGGACGAGCGCGAGTTGCTCGAAGAGATGCTCGAATTTGTCGCCGAAGAAGTGGAGGAACTCGGCAACGGGCCCGAGATTGAGCACATTAAGCGGATCATGCGGGAGGGTTCGGGCGCGGACCGGCAACTGATGGTGTGGGAACGCACACAGGACGTGAAAGCCGTAGTCGATCAGATCGTGGCCGAGACCAACGAGGGTTTGTCACTTTAGTGAGACGGCATCACAACGCAGAAGCAGCTCAGTAATTCATTTGAGCACCCACTTGTGCTCTGGCCGCCTCGCCCCTTGCTAAAGGGGAGAGGACTAAGGTGAGGGGTTTTCGAATGTGGCAGTAAGAATTGTGTGGAACCTTCACCCTACCCTCTCCCTTCGAAAGGGAGAGGCGATGAGCCGCCGGACGTTCTTTCAACGCCGCATCGGGAACAGCGAAGTGTAACTGGACAGTCCGCGCACGTATTGCGCGCGTTCGAATGCGCTCGGGTCGGGACAATTCTGTTGACTCATGATGCCTTTGATTTCGGCCAGCGATTTGTGCTGGTGTTGCTCCAACCATCCCACCAGATCCATTTCGATGCGCTGAATGTGTGTGATCCCGTGACGCATCAGCGCGCTGCATAACATGGTCGCGTCGGCCCCGGCCATCACAAGCTTGATCACATCCTGCGCCTGATAAATGCCGCTGGTAGCTGCGAGACTGGCCCGCAGTTTCCCGTAAAGAATGGCAATCCAATGCAGCGGTAATCTCATATCAGCCGGGGTGCTTAACGTGAAGTTTGGCGTGACCTCCATCTTTTCCAGATCGATGTCGGGCTGATAGAATCTGTTGAACAACACGAGGCCATCGACATTCAGGTCGTCGAGACTGATCGCCATGTGTGCGAAACTGCTGAAGTAAGGGCTGAGCTTGATGGCGAGCGGAATCTTTGTAGCAGCCCGGATACTGCGAACCGTCTCAATGTAAATATTTTCAATCGTGCTGCCGGTGACCTCGGTTCGTGTCGGGATTCTGTAGATATTCAATTCTAATGCATCGGCGCCGGCCTCGGCGATTCGGCGCGCGTAGCTGATCCAACCGCCGAGCGTGGTGCAATTCAAACTGCCGATGATTGGAATGCCGACTGCGCGCTTGGCTTGCGCGATGTTCTGAAGGTAGGTGTTCGGATCGACGCGAAATTCCGGCGCAATAGCTTCGATTTGTTCTTCAAACAGCGAATGAAAAACCACCGCTGCAGCGCCCGCTTGTTCCATTGCGCGAACGTTGTCGATCTTCTCCGAAAGCGGCGACGCAGACGGGACCAAAGGCGAACGCAGCGAGAGGCCGAGATAGTTCGTCGCCAGATCCATCGGTTACCTAATCTTAGACAGAAAAATGACTTTGAGTCGATTCGTTTCGAAACGGTAAATTTACCTGGACCTGTGGCCTAAGATTCTGCTGTCGCGGCCGTGACGAAGCGTTTCGCAGGCAAAAGTCGACACGTAGAGCAGAGTTTGCTTGCGATAGTTTTCCGAGTAATTCTCTCAGCTTTCAATCATGCCCGATCGCGCTTATCTCCATCCAATTGACCCGGAATTGCTTCCCGGTTCGCGCAACGCGATCGACACTTGTCTGCGACTGAAACCCCAGGAGCGAATCACGATTATCACGGACACGTTCACCCGCGACATCGCGGCGTCGTTGCAATCGGAAGTGGAACGGGTTGGGTCGGAGTACAGCCTTTTTGTACTGGAACATCACGCGCGGCGGCCGCTTTCATACATGCCGGAAATTATTCTCGACGATCTTGCACTGTCGCAAGTGTCGATCTTCGCCGCGCAGAGCCAGCCCGGCGAACTCAGCGCGCGCACCGAAATGACCAACGTGGTGAACCATCACCACATCCGGCACGCGCACATGGTGAACATCAATCGCCAGATAATGCTGGAGGGCATGCGCGCCGATTTCTGCGCAGTCGACAAGCTAAGCCAGCGTTTGGTCGAACGTGCGCGTCAGGTTGATCGCATCACCTGCAAAACGCCGCATGGCACCGAATTCGAAGCAGAGCTTTCGCCGAAACTCAAGTGGCTCAAAACCAGCGGCATCATTGCACGTGACAAATGGGGCAATTTACCCGGCGGCGAAATTTTCACCACGCCCATGAACACCAACGGCGTGTTTGTGGTGGACGGCGTGGTCGGTGATTACTTGTGCGAACGGTTTGGTGATCTGCAATCGAATCCACTGACGATTGAGGTGGAAAATAATCGCATTCGAGCGCTGCATTCGGAAAACAAGGATTTACGCGACGAATTCCGGGCTTACACGACCACTGACGAAAACAGCGACCGCGTCGGCGAATTTGCGATTGGTACAAACACCGCCTGCACACACATCATCGGACACATCTTGCAAGACGAAAAGCTTCCTGGCGTCCACATTGCCTTCGGTCATCCGTATGCTGAGCACACGGGCGCAAATTGGGCTTCCAAAACGCATATTGACTGCGTCGGCCGCGATTTTGATATCTGGTTTGATGGCCAACAGGTCATGCGCGAGGGGAAGTTTTTGATATAGCCCTGCGGGGATCGTCACGTGGATCCGAAACTTCGTGCCGCTTTCAACGCCGATTTCACGTCCGAGGAATATGCTGCGCTGGTGCACTGCGTAAATGAATCCGAGAAATGGCCGGCGGATTTCCGGATCTCCGAGACACCGGTTTTTTTAACACGCGAGTTCACAGATGAAGTCACGCGCGCCGCGAATGAGATAATAGCCGCGACGCGCACGCCGGAATTCGTCAAACATTCGGCGATGGCGGTTCCAAAAGACTTGGAAGTGCCTAACGAATCAGCGCACCCAAATTTTCATGTGGTCGATTTCGCAATTTGCGCCGAAGGAGATCGGTTGGTTCCGCGATTAATCGAATTACAAGCATTCCCCAGCTTGTTCGGTTTTCAGTTGGTGCTTTTGAATTGCTTCCGCAAAACGTATCCAGTCATTCCGCGCAATTGGACCTCCTCATTTGGTGGAATCAAGGATGACGCGTACCTCGGATTTCTGCGCCGCACCATCATTGCTGATTCACCGCTGGAGAGAGTGGTGTTGCTCGACATCCAACCGGAAAAACAAAAAACGCGCGTGGATTTTGCCGCTACCGAAACGTTCCTCGGCATTCGACCTGTTTGCGTGACCAAAATCAAAAAGCGCGGCCGGCAATTATTCTACGAACGTGACGGGCGCGACGTGCGGATCGAACGAATTTATAATCGCGTCATTTTCGATGAGCTGAGTCAACGGCGAGATCTGAATTTACAGTTTCGTTTTCAGGATGATCTCGATGTCACGTGGGTCGGTCACCCGAACTGGTATTTCCGGATCAGCAAGCATTCGCTGCCCTTCCTCAAAACCGAACACACTTCGCCAACTTTTTTCGTTGATGAATTTCCATCCGACGAAAACATCGGAGATTACGTGCTGAAACCGCTTTTTTCATTCGCCGGCCACGGTGTGGACATGGAGCCGACGCGAGAAAAAATCTCTGGGTTGCAAAATCCGCACGAATGGATTTTGCAGAAGAAAGTCGAGTACGCCTCATTTGTACCGACGATCGACGGTCACAAATCAAAGGCCGAGGTCCGGATGATGTTTGTGTGGCCGGATGAGGATCACAATCCCACGCTCGTGAACAACCTCGTCCGGATGAGCCAGGGCAAAATGATGGGCGTCGATTTCAACATCGACAAAACCTGGGTTGGCGCCAGCATCGCGCTGCATGATTAGCGGAATTTTAAGACGTCACGTTCGCGGGGATAAGCCGTTCCACGATCACGACATCGAGCCACTCGCCATCGAGGCGCGCGTGTTTCTCGTACACGCCGACCTCGCGAAATCCGTGTTTGCGACAGAGCGCGCGACTGGCCTCGTTGAAAGGAAAGATGCGCGACAGCAGTTTCCACAACCCCAGCCGTTCCGCTTCGCTGATGAGACCAGCGAGCAGTAGATCACCCACGCCTCGACGTCTCCAGTTGCGGTGGACGTACATCGAAAATTCGCCGATTCCCCGATAACATTCCCGGTCCCGGTACAGTCCAGCGCCGGCCCAACCGATGATTTCCCCGTCGATTTCGGCAACGACGACGGGATAACGACCGGCGATAGATTGGAGCCACGTCCGCTGATCTTCCGCAGATCTACGCGTGGTTTCATAGGTGGCGACGCGGTCTTCAATGCCTTGATTGTAAATTTCAGCAACGGCCGCGGCGTCTTCTATGGTGGCGGGCCGAATGTGGATGCCGTCCACGTTTGGACGTTCGTGTGCGCGATTACGCTGGTTCCGTTGAGACGGTTGCTTCACCGGAGCCTTGCTCGTACGCTTGCTGCACCGCGCGCCACGCCAGCATGGCGCACTTCACCCGCTGCGGGAATTTCCGAACGCCCTGCATTACGCGCAGATCACCCAATGTCTTCGGCGCTTCGCTCGTGTCGGCTGTCACAAGATCGTGAAATGCTTGGAGCATTTCCATTACTTCCGTCCGGCTTTTGCCCTTCAATTTCATCGTCATAAGTGACGCCGAAGCCTGGCTGATCGCACATCCGCGTCCGTTGAACTTGATGTCCTCCAAACCGCCCTCGGCATCGAACTTTACGGCAAGATGAATTTCGTCTCCGCACGCCGGATTATCACCATGCACCAGCACGGCAGCGTCGGGCAGCTCGCCAAAATTCCGCGGCCGCCGCGAATGATCGAGGATCACTTCCTGGTAAAGCTCTTCAATTTCCGGGCTCATGATAAAGGATGGACTGGAGACCGCCTCTCCTTGGGAGAAAAGAAATGGACGGCCGCGTGAAGGATTTCAATCATTCGATCGATTTCCTCTATCGTGTTGTAGAAATAGAAACTCGCGCGCGTTGTGCCAGACACCTCGAAGCGACGCATCAGCGGCTGGTTGCAATGATGCCCGCCTCGCATGGCTAACCCATACTGATCCGCAAACGTCGTCAGATCGTGCGGATGCGCAGCGTCCATGACAAATCCAACAAGCGCGCCGCGCTCTTCCTTTGGACCAAAGACGCGCGTTCCCGGCAATTCGGTGAGGCGGTCAGTCGCGTAATGTGCAAGCCGCGAGTCGTGTTCGAAAATTGCAGGGCGTCCGATCATTTCAATGTAATCGATCGCCGCCGCGAGTCCGATTGCGCCCGCGATGTTTGGCGTGCCGCCTTCGAACCGGTGAGGCGGTTTCTTGAATGTGCTGTTTTCGAGCGCGACGCTTACGATCATTTCGCCGCCGCCGTGCCACGGCGGCATGGAATCCAAAAGCTCCGCGCGCCCGTAAAGCACGCCGATGCCAGTCGGTGCACACATTTTGTGTCCAGAGAACGCAAGGAAATCGCAGCCTAATTCCTGCAAATCGACCGGCATGTGTCCGGCACTCTGCGCCGCGTCGACCAACGTCACTGCGCCCACAGCGCGAGCTTTGGCGCAAAGCTCGGCGACTGGATTAATTGTGCCGAGCGAATTTGAGACATGCGTGAAGGCGAAAAGTTTTACTTCTGGTGTCAGGAAGGAAGAAAGCTGATCAACATCAAGCGTTCCGTCGTTACGTACCGGCAGAAATCGAAGACGCGCATTTTTGCGTTCCGCCAACAACTGCCAGGGCACCAGGTTGCTGTGGTGCTCCATCACGGTCAGAAGAATCACGTCCCCTGCGCGAATGAATTTTTCGCCCCACGCCTGCGCCACTAAATTGATGCTCTCCGTCGTTCCGCGCGTGAAGATGATCTCGTCAGGACTTGCCGCACCAATGTACTCAGCGACGCGCTGTCGCGCGTGTTCATAAGCTTCGGTCGCGCGCCCGCTCAGTGTGTGCAATCCACGATGAACATTTGCGTTGTCGTGTTCGTAAAAATTCCGAATCGCTTCGATCACCGCCCGCGGTTTTTGCGAGCTCGCAGCGCTATCGAAATAGATTAGCGGATGGCCGCGTACCTCCTGACGCAGGATCGGGAAATCCTCGCGGATGGCACTCCAGTCCACCGGACTCGCGACAGCTTTGTGCACCCAGTAATCTGCTCCACACGGCGCGCCGCGCCAGTTCATTCAGAGAACAGGTAGCGGCGATTGACCGCAATCGCCCTGTAACCGCTTCGGTGTGCGCAGCGTCCGCGTCGCCCACACGACGACGGCTACAGAGCAAAGTTGTAGAAGCCGCTTGAGCAAAAGCCTGGCCAAATTCGCTCGAATATCTCTACGCTTTTGAACGCATAATCTCGACAGCTTCAGCCGAGGTGCGCACCGGGACGATTTCGAAATCAACTAAATCGCGCCAGTTTGCAATCCACTTATCGAACAGCGCGAAGTCTTCAGTTTGCATAAGTTGCCAGCACACTTTGAAACTCAAATCGCTCCAACTGGAAATGTATTCCAGGCCTTCTGGCATCATTCGGCCCTTCTCTCCGAAGCGTCGATAAATTTCAGGCGCCGTGCCCTCTTTGAAACGCTCGATGACCATGTAAAGCATGGCTCTTCTGTAGTGGCGGGCGTGCCGCCCGCAATCTCTAATTCTGCAGCCGACACGGCTGTCTCCATAGCCTGTCATTCAGCAGAGTCGAGCAACCCCCGTGATGAGTCTGTAACACAGCGAGATCCTTCGACTTCGCTCCGGTTCGCTCAGGACGCCAAACTAGCGGCTATTTTGCCAGCTCTTCATGCACTTCCGAGAATGCCTTCGTAGCGAATTCCAAATCTTTGCGTGAATGCGCGGCGGAAACCTGCGTGCGGACGCGTGCGGTGCCATGTGGCACGACCGGATAGAAGAAGCCTATCACGTAAACGCCTTTCTCCAGCATGCGCGCGGCGAATTTTTGCGATTTCGCTGCGTCACCGATCATGATGGGGACGATCGGATGCACGCCGGGTTTGATCGTTAGGCCGCGTTCGGTCAGCGCAGCGCGGAAGAATTTTGTGTTTTCCTCAAGTTTGTCGCGCAGTTCGGTCGATGCGCTGAGAAGCTCGAGCGCTTTCAGAGACGCAGCAACAACTGGTGGCGCGATCGTGTTGGAAAATAGATAAGGTCGCGAACGTTGCCGCAGGAGATCGACAATTTGTTTTCGCCCGCTTGTGAAGCCGCCGCTGGCGCCGCCGAGGGCCTTGCCAAGAGTGCCCGTGATGATATCGATCCTGCCCATCACGCCCCGATATTCGTGCGTGCCGCGTCCGGTTTTACCCAGAAAACCAGTGGCGTGCGCGTCGTCGATCATCGTCAAGGCGTTGTACTTTTCTGCGAGGTCGCAAATGGCCGAGAGATTGGCGATCGTGCCGTCCATCGAGAAACAACCGTCCGTGGCAACCAATCGGAAGCGCGCATTTTCCGCGGCGCGGAGTTGAGCCTCAAGATCTGCCACGTCGTTATGCTTGTAGCGAAACCGCTGCGCTTTGCAGAGCCGGATGCCGTCAATGATGCTGGCATGATTCAATTCATCGCTAATCACCGCGTCCTGTTCGGCGAGCAGCGTTTCGAATAATCCACCGTTCGCGTCGAAGCAGGAGGGATAAAGAATCGTATCTTCTGTCCCGAGGAATTTCGAAAGCGCGGCTTCCAATTCCTTGTGAATGTCCTGTGTGCCGCAGATGAAACGCACGCTCGCCATGCCGAAACCATGCGTATCGAGGGCTTCTTTGGCAGCGGCAATCAGCGCAGGATGATCCGCCAGACCGAGATAATTGTTCGCGCACATGTTCAGCACGCGTTTCCCACCTGTTATCGCAATATGGGCGTCCTGCGGAGTAGTGATGACGCGCTCGGTTTTGTAGAGGCCTTGTGATTCAATGTCCTCCAGTGTTTGAGAAAGCTGTTTTTCGAATTGTGCGATCATAGCTACGCGATAACTAAAATGACGAAGCACGAATGTCGAATGCCGAAGGAATGACGAATGCTTGAATTGCATCAGAGAAAAGCCTACAAGACCGCTTCATGACTCCTCGGTTCCAGATTTGCCGTAAAAAGTTCTTGCGGCCTTGTGAATAACTGTTAATAACTCACGCAGTGATACGCCTTGACCTACGCTGAGCGTCGTAACCTCGCCTTAATCCTGCTGGCGGCCTTCGTCGCCATTGTTCTGCTTACCGCCTGCGGCACCACACACCACGCATTGCCGGCATACGAGCCGCCGCTGGCGAAGACGAATTTTCAGGATGTGCGCACGACTGCGTACACACATACTGAATCTGACCATCGCCAGTATAGTAACCGCAACGCGCTTGGCGGAGAACTGCGCGCTGCGGGTCCGGCGATTCACCGAGCTGAAGTTGTAACGCGCGCAACGCTGGCGTACGAAGTTCAGCGCGCTATTCCCGTGAACGAGAGCGGTTCGTATTCGCCGCCGCTTCAACGTTTCTCAATGGAAGAACGGCAACCCGTCACACCCGGTCCGAAACGTGCGCCGAGAACAACTCGCGCCGTCAAACGCGCTGCAGTCGTATCCCGTCCGCCACAGATCGGCAGCGCAGCGGCCGATTGGTCGCGATGGCCGGCGGGCACAGTCTTTCGTCTGCTCTCGACCGGACAAAACTATCGCGTGGAAGATTACGGTTGGGCGCTTTCAGGACGCAACACCATCGATCTATACATGGCGAACCAGCGTGAAATGAATAACTGGGGGGCGCGCCAGGAAGCGATTGAAATTCTGAAATGGGGCGATCCGGAGGAGAGCTTGCAGTTCCTGCGCCGCCACCAGGATTACAGGCACATCAAACGGATGGTGCTTGAGCTCGAAGGCCGGGATAAAGAAGCCGCATCACTGCGATAACGAATCTGGGTAGCGCACGCGTCTCGCGTGCTGGCGATGGTGTCCTCGTCATCGCGAACTTTAGTAGCGGTCCTAGATGATTCGTATCGTTATAAGAAAAGCTTGTTTCCGCGCGACGCCGAAACCGGCACGCGTGACGCGTGCGCTACCCCTAGGATATCCGCGACATCCGCCCGCCGTAGCCTCGCGCGAAGGCGGGGTGATTCGCGGTTGCTCTGCTATCGCTCACCCCAGTTGAGCACGATCTTGCCGGAATTTCCGGATTTCATCAGCTCGATGGCTTCCTTGAATTGCGTGAACGGAAAGCGATGCGTGATCACCGGCGAGATGTCGAGGCCGCTCTGGATCATGGCCGTCATTTTGTACCAGGTTTCGTACATTTCGCGGCCGTAAATGCCTTTAATTGTAAGCGCGCTGAAGACGACCGTGTTCCAATCCACCGCAGCGCTGCCGGGCATGATGCCTAACAAGGCGATTTTGCCGCCGTGAAACATGTTCGGCAAAATGTCAGCGAACGCTTTTGGGTTGCCGGACATTTCCAGTGCGACATCAAAGCCTTCCTTCATCCCGAGCTTCTGCATCGCATCGGTGACTCTGTCGGTGCGCACATCAAGTGCAAGATCCGCGCCCATGGTGTGCGCAAGAGCTAACCGGTACGGGTTTACGTCGGTGACAACCACATGACGCGCGCCCGCGCGTTTGCAAATCGGAATGGCCATGCAACCGATCGGACCCGCGCCAGTGATGAGCACGTCTTCTCCGACCAGATCGAATGAGAGCGCCGTATGCACTGCATTGCCTAACGGATCGAAACAGGAAAGCACATCCAATGGAATCGATGGATCGGCATGCCAGCAGTTCTCCTGCGGGATCGCCACAAATTCTGCCCATGCGCCAGGACGATTGACGCCAACACCAAGCGTATTTGGGCAAAGGTGACGCCGCCCAGCGAGGCAATTGCGGCAATGTCCGCAAGTGATGTGTCCTTCGCCCACTACGAGATCGCCACGCGCAAATCCTTTTACGGGATCACCGACCGCATCAACAACACCGGCAAATTCGTGACCGATCGTCATCGGCACTGGGATGGTTCTCTGCGCCCATTCGTCCCAGTTATAGATGTGTACATCGGTACCGCAGATCGACGCCTTTAACACCCGGATCAACACCTCATCGCTACCAACTTCTGGAACCGGCACGTCCTCCAGCCACAGACCCGGCTCCCGTTTGGCCTTCACAACGGCCTTCATCATTTTTTGCACCAGCAAAACTAGGCGAATCAGGAACGCAGGAAAGCAGGAAAGAAAGCCGGGCGTTTTTTTCGAGAACTTCTTGCGAAACGGTTTCAGTTAAATTTGTAAACGGCTAGGGATATAGATGGAAAGGCGGCGGCCCTCCCAAAGGCGGATTGAAATCTCCAGACGATTTGGAGAATAATAGCCACATGACGGCTCGCGAGCGCGCGGCGCACCTTCTGAAAGCCTGGCCGAAAATTTACCCGCAAGCGCATTGCGAGCTGGATTTTCGAAATCCGCTGGAGCTGCTGGTCGCGACCATTCTCTCGGCGCAATCCACCGATAGACGCGTCAATATGGTCACGCCTGCTCTGTTTCGGAAATATCGTACCGCGAAAAGTTATGCGGACGCGCCACTCCCCGAGTTGGAAAACGCGATTAAATCCACGGGCTTCTATCGGAACAAAGCCAAAAGCATTCGCGGCGCGATGCGCGAGATCGTCGAGAAACACAGCGGAAAAGTGCCCGACACAATGGCGGAATTATGCGAGTTGCCGGGCGTCGGCCGAAAGACTGCAAACGTGGTACTAGGCAACGCTTTTCACAAGGATGAAGGGATCGTGGTCGACACACACGTGATCCGGCTATCGCAGCGGCTCGGCCTAACGAAACAAAAGGATCCGGTGAAGATTGAGCTCGATTTGATGAAGCTCGTGCCGCGCCAGCATTGGACGGACTGGAGTCACTGGCTCATCTGGCACGGGCGCCGCCGTTGTTATGCGCGCAAGCCGGACTGCAGCCGATGCGAAGTGTTCAAGCTCTGTCCCAGCGGGAATATCTTTCTGCGCACAGGCAAGGCGCTGAAACCGCCGGAAAATGCTTGAACCTTTGGATCGCGATGTCCAAGATCGCGAGCCACTTGAGAACGTTTGCGATCGCCGTTCTTGTTCTGCTGACTGGCGGCGCGTTCGCCGCCACGGAACCGCCGGAGCTTCAACAGTTGCGAGACCAACTGAAGAAAGCTCAAGAAGAGCAAGACAAACCCGCGGTCATTGAATTAAGCCGGCGCATTGTTGAGATCGCTCCGAAGGATTCCGAGACGTGGGACACGCTCGCGCAGACGCAACTCGAAAGTGAGGAGCTCGATGGCTTGGAGCGTACGCTCGATGCGTGGCAGAAAGCCTTCCCGCGAGCGCCTGCAGCGATCAAAGATTTCCGCGCCGGGCTGTGCTTCAAGCGCAAGGATTACCAGTGTGCAGAGCAGCACTGGCTCGCATTTATCGCGACCAAACCTCCGCGAGCCGACGCCGCGACCGATTACGACAACCTGGCCGAAGCAAGCGCAGCGCAGGCGCGTTGGGCAGACCATGCAGCGTACCGCACGAAGGCAATCGCGGCGCAGGATACCGCCGCGCGTCGCGTGTTGCGCGCAGTCGCTTTCCTGCGCCTGCATAACTGGGACGCCGCTTATGCCGACATGGCGAAGGCGAACAAAATGGACGCCACCGATTCGCAAGTGAAGGAGTGGCTCCCGGAATTCGAACGACTGCAGAAATTTGTACCCCAAATCAAAACGCTTGATGCGCAGATCGCAAAGTCACCAAGCGACGTCGCCCTATTGCTCGAACGTGCGCGCGTTTTCATTCTCGCGGGCCGTCCGTTGCTGGCGATTGATGATGCCGAGCACGCATTCAAGCTTCAACCCGCATCGATGCGCGCGCGTATCGGACTAGCCGAAGCATTGCTGGATGCAGGCCAAGCCGAAGACGCAGCAAAGCTGGAGGTCGACAGATACCTTCGTCGTGGAGAAGACAAGCCTGCCACGGCGGGTCCGTCCCGTGGCGGACATGTTAGCGACCAGGCATTACGGGAACTCGGAACGCGGGACGCTCGTTTATCGGCGAATTCCAAGGATGCAGACGCGTTGGTTGCGCGCGCTAGAATTTTGAGAAATCTGCGTCAATTCACGCTCGCCCTCGCAGACGCGAATGCAGCGCTGGCGATCAATGATAAATCGGCGGCCGCACACTTCGAAGCGGCGCAAGATCTGGACGGTCTGGACCGGCAGAAGGAGGCGCTGTTGCATGCACGCATTGCAACAGAGTTGGACCCACACAATTCAAATATGTGGTTCTTCCGCGGCGTGCTTGAACGGCAACGCGCAGACTTCGCGGGAGCCGTCGCATCGCAAACACGTTCAATTGAAATTAGTGAGTCATTGGTCGCATTAAGCGAACGAGAGCAATGCCAACGCCGCATCGGGAAGACCACTGAAGCTGATGCTGACCTCCGCCGGATTCAAGAACTGAAGGCGCGAGAATGAAATGAATCGTCGGACAAATGCGTTTCGCGCCAACGGCGCGGCGTTCATCCAAAGCCTGGGACAGCGCCCCAGGTTTCATGAATCCGAATATCCGAGCGCTGAAAGCGCGACTCATTTCAGCGTTGAATCTCGCCTTCAGTGCTTGTTTGATGTTCCGCTCGGAAATCCTGGGGGGCTACCCCAGGCTGATTTGAATAGAGCGCCGTTGGCGCGAAAGAGATGCGGGCGCATTCTTTCATTTCTGGTCTGCCTTTTGCTAGTTGGCGTGGCGGGGGTGGCGTTCGCGCAGGACGAAGAAGAGGAAGAAGAAGTATCGAACGCAAAACCCGACGCCGGTGGCATTGTGATCGATCCGTCGAGCGGAAAGATTAGCGAAGGCATCACAATCACGATCACGTTTCCTGTCTCGATGGTCGTCGCCGACCTCATCGATGTTGGTAATCAGCCAACCCCGTTCGTCAGCGAGCCGAAGCTCGAGGGCACGTTTCTCTGGAAGAGTCAGACGGAAGGCATTTTCACGGTGAGCGCCGTCGTGGCCGGGGCGCGACATCGACTGACGCTGGCTCCAGGGCTGAAAGACGCGACTGGCAAACCGTTTGTAGTGAAAGATTGGAGCGCTGAATTCAGCACTCCGAAATTTGCTGTCACCACAGAATTCACTGAGCGCAAACAGTTGCCGGCGCGGCCGCAAGTCTATCTCCAGTCAACTTATGGGGTTCGCCTCGATGAAGCGGCGCAACACATCTACTTTCAAGACCGCGAATCGCGCGGGCGTTTTCCAGTCGAAGTGATTCAAACGGCTGAAGGCAAAGCTGCGGATTCGCTGGAAGCGAGCGGGTTTCGAGTCACGCCGCGCGCACCACTGCCAGTCGGACGCACATTCGATCTCATCGTGAATGGCTTGCTCGACGCGAAAAGCCGGCAGCCGCTTCCGTATTTGCAAGTGATCCCTGCCGGCAAGACCGAACCGCTCAAGGTGCAATGGCTCGGCGCGTTCAATCACCCGCTCGAGGACCCCTCGATTCGGATCAAATTCGACGACACGATCGATCCCGTGGAAGCGACGCCGGAGCGGATCCACGTCGAGCCTGCAGTGGGGAAAATGAAACTCCTTGCCAGCAGTGACGAGATTCAAATTACAGGCGAGTTCGATCTCAAGCAGCGTTACAAAGTCACCATTTCGCCGGAACTAAAGGGCGACCGCGGCTACGGCCTCGCGTCTGAATCGCGCTGGGGCGCAACGTTTCGACCGAAAGAAGCGTGCCTGATCTTTCCGTCCAGGCAAGTGTTCGCCCGCGCTCGCCAGGATCTGCGCTTTGCGTTCTTCCAAGTCAACACGCCGCAAGTCACATGGAAACTAGCGCGCATTCCGGCGGAAAAGCTTTCGGCAGTCATCGCGCGCGTGAAAGAATTTGAAAAGGACGCCAGGGATCCTGTCACCGGGAAGGTGGTAATTGATCCGCGCACAGGATTCGCGAAAGAATTTCAGACTGAATTGCTCATCGACGCGTTCCAACTGCCGGTGGCGAGCAGCGGCACGTTCGAAGCCACCAGCAACGATACCGAAACACGACGCGATGTTCGTTGTGCTCCGCCAGGAAAGGAAGCCTTTGCTGGGCCGTATCTTTTCGAAGCGAGTGCAACTCTGCCTGACGGCCGGATCGTTGGGAATCGATCGATCATTTGCGTTAACGATTACCTGCTCACGCAGAAACGAACACCGACCACGGTGATCATGCGCCTCGCGAAAATGTCCGACGCCAGCTCCATGGCGGGCGTGACGATTCGCGCCATCACGGAAGACAATATTGAACTGGCTCGGGCAGTCACTGACAAGAACGGCATCGCAGAATTCTCGAAGGACACGATTTTCCCGAAAACAAAAGATTCTAACGCAAAGAATACGCATCTATTTATCGCGGACACGGCGACCGGCCCTGCGCTTCAATTTGCTGACGCGACTGCATATCCGTCGGGCTATGATTCCGTCGCCTCACCGAACAACCCGCGCGCCGAGATCGTCACCGATCGCAACCTCTATCGCCCGGGCCAGACCGTGAAGATGAAGGGGTTGGCGCGCGACGTGACCGCCTCTAGAGGCCTCATGATCCCAGTCGGAGCCGCTGTGCACTGGAGCATAAACCAAAGCTATGGAAGCCGGGTTGTTGGTGAAGGCGACACGACGCTCTCGGCTTATGGCGGATGGGAAGCGGAGTGGACTGTGCCGGAAAAGGCAAAGCTCGGAAGCTATGAAGTGCGATGCGCTGTGGGCGGCCGCGATTACGGAGGCGTGACTACGATCAACGTCCAAGAGTTCCGCGTCCCGCTGTTTTCGGTCATGGTCGAGGCAACTACGCCGGAGGTCGGTACTACGGCGCACGCGAAAATCTCCTCTGCTTATTTTCACGGCGCACCGAACGCAGGGGCGCGAGTGCACTGGAAAGCGAACTGGACCACGTCGGCGGATTTCGCGAGTGATTCCGACGAACCGTATCGAAAACGTTTCAACTCCTACGCCGAAGTCGGTCCGCGTTTCGACGTCGACAGTGAGGACATCAAGACAATCGAGCGCGATACGCAGCTCGACTCGCATGGTTTCGCGACGATCGCCTGCGAATCGCCATTCAAAGACAATCCCGCAGTCAGCCGCATGAACATTGTCTGGCGCACGGACGTCACCTCGATCGATGGACAAACTCTTAGCGGCGGCGACATGGCCACCCTTTTCGCGACAGAAACGCGTCTCGGCCTCCGCGCGGAAGAGCAAGTTACGGAACCTCGTGGAATAAAAGTCGAGATCGACGCGCTTGATCCCGAGGATGAGAAACAGGACGGAGTTCTTGTTCGCGCCGATCTTTTCCATGTCACCACGAAGACAGTTAAAGAACAGCTCGCGCCGTTTGTTTACCGCTATCGTAACACTGACCAATTCGCGAAAGTCGCGTCCCGAGAGTCGAAAACGCCCGCCGAACTTGTTTTCCCGACAACCGAGACCGGCCGTTACGTCGTTGCGGTCAACGCCACCAGAGTCAAAGCACCAGTGGTCAGCGATGAGACCACAGTTACCGGTGAACAACCGGCCCAACTACCAGTGGTCAACGAGACAACGTTCAAGATCGAGCGTCGAACCGAGCCGTTTCTACCGGGTCAGAAAGCCGCGTTAACGATGCAAGGGCCGTTCGGTGGCGTCGCATGGGTATCAGTCGAGACGGATGAAGTGCTCGATACATTGCTCGTTCCGGTAAAAGGCAACGCTGGCCGGATCGAAGTGCCTATCAAAGAGAATTACGCACCAAACGCGACGGTTTCGATCTATCTGGTTAAGCCCGGCGGCGAAAACGAGCTTCCCCTCGAACGGTTCGCTTTCACCGAGATCGATGTTCGCCGGCCCGACCGCGAATTAAAAATTGCGCCGCATCTCGCCAGCACAACCGCGAAACCGGGCGATGTGGTGCACGGTGAAGTGGTGGTGACATCGCAAAACAAACCGGTTACCGATGCGGATCTGCTCGTGTTCGCAGTCGACGACGCCGTGCTTACTCTGGGCGATTGGAAGCTGCCGGACATCGGCTTGCGCTTTTACCCACGGAACGTTTTCTCCGTGCGCACGTACGAGGCGCTGCACGGTTATATCGAGAACCTCGCCAAACTCAGTTTGACCCAGAAAGGATTCGTCATCGGTGGTGGCGGAGAGGAACCGATCTCGAACGTTAAAAATGTTCGCAAGGAATTTCGCACGCTCGCGTATTGGCA
>Ga0207701_10000871_pt1 | contig 32058 bp, 24 predicted proteins | sample KBSSwiSSwithPhiX_FD_184294 | JGI IMG/M metagenome (GOLD analysis project Ga0207701, IMG submission 184294) | Switchgrass rhizosphere bulk soil microbial communities from Kellogg Biological Station, Michigan, USA, with PhiX - S5 (SPAdes) (version 2) | ecosystem: Environmental > Terrestrial >... | reverse complement strand
CAAGTCGTTGAAACGACTGCGGAAAATGTGATTCGGTACGTCTCCACATAGTTCCAACGCACCGCTTTCCAAGCGTGCTCCTTCAACCACTCGGACATCTCTCCGTTTGTTTAGAATCAACACTTTACGGGCTAGTGGTTGAGCCGGCAAAACCTCAATTGTGTAGCGAATTGTGTAAGACCCCTTAATGTGCCCCGATCACTTACGGGCACGCGGGCCGTCGCCCCGCGCATCGAATCGAGCTTCCAGTATAAGCCGAGCGTCTTGAACAGGAGCGGAAGGCCTGGATGCGGCCAGCACCCGGTCGCGCTGCTCGAGCGATGCACTTCTCTGGGCTGGAGGGTTGCAGAGATGAAAGCCGCGCAGCGCCTCGCCACACTGGACGATTTCCGCAACTGGTCGATTCGAGAAGCGGCGTGAATTGTGGATGCTTGGCCACTATTTTGTCGCGCCCGCTGATCCGTTCACGAAGCACGCCGCGCCGCGATCGACATCTGCCCAGCACTCACGCGCAGACCGTCGACGGGTACCCAAAAGTTCAGAACACGGCTCGTGGAGCTTCAACGAGAATTGGTCGTGCTCGTCCGACCATCAACCGGACGCGGCGACCTTCGCTCGAGGATTCTAGACGAGGTGTGTAATAACCAAATCACTCCAATGACATTTGAGGTATTCGGCGACCAGACGGCGATGGCAGTGCGCGGCTTTCTTTTCGCTGCACAGCAAGCATGCGAAGTCGATTGACTCTTGTGACACCGCCCTCTCGATCGCGCGAGTGGCCATCAATTCATTGAACTCGCGCTCATACGTCTGCCAACTACCCTTGCGTTTCTTGTATGCGTCGAGCATTTCTTGCGTCGGGGCCAACTTCGGTTCATGTCGATACTCGATGCCACAGATCTCCCGCAAGAAAAACTCGAGGTCATCTCTCTTCGTAAAACCAGCCAGCTGCGAGGTGTTGTTCAGCCGAACATCAATCAGGCGTTTGACGTTCGCACTTCGCAAAAGTCCGAAAAACTGGGCGGCGGATGTCTCTGCGAAGCCAATGGTAAACAGCTGAAGGCTCAAGGGCGAGCCTCTTCACCCTGGGGTGCTTCTTCGGCGGCGACGTAGGCAATGCGTTCCGCCTGCTTATCGTAGGCGAGTTCGACCAGCGCCGAGCGCTCGCTGAAGAGGTCCGTATTCTGTAGTCGCCACAGGCGCAATAGCCGTGTCTCGATCGCCGCAGTTGTCTCGCACAGTCCGTCCTCGCGAATATGAAGAATGTCAATCGGCATCGCTCGAAGTTCTCGACAGACGAGGATTGTCCGATGGCACGTCACCGGGTCCTTCTCAGCGCAAAGCAACGCGATCCGGTTGGATTCAAGCCCCTTCTGAATTCTAGCTAGCCCTTCTTGAAACGCGGGAAGGTGCCTAATGAGGTTGTAGCGTGCGCGATTGCCGTCGTAACTCTCTGGCTCCGAGCGTCTCGCGCCAAGCTCGCGACCAAGAAAAACGTACTTCGCATCAATAGTCCTCACTGCCTCCGCGAGATTCTCACGATTGAACTGGGGTTGATGGCGACTATACGGCTGCGATCGCACATCAGCCACTGCATCGACGTGGTACTCTCGAAGGAGGTCGAGAAACCGATCGATATCGTGATCTGAATGCCCAATGGTAAACAGCGATGGCCGCGCAGCTTTGGTACCGTTCATGGCAAATCGAGAATCGTAGCAACGACTTTGTAATGTATTCCGTTGAGCGCGGGCGTCAGGCTCACGCACAGGACATAGTTGTCGCCCTGGGGCAGCGTCACTTCTATAGCCGGCTCGTCTTCGGCCGGAAATGTCTTGGCGTATTTTTGAGAAGCAACCGGATCGGTCAGCGACAGATCATAAGTCGTGCCGTTGTAGTCAAAGATGACACGTAGTTTTTTTTGAATGTATCCCTTCCAGGAGTTGTATTCACGCCAGAGTCGGAGCCGTAAGTTCGTGGGCTTGATTAAGAAAATCGATTGATGCTCGGCGGAGGCCGCAATGAATTCGGCGCTGACTCGATCGGTTGACTTCTTCGCTTGCAGCCACAAATTCCTCGGCGTCTCGATAAGCCCAGAAAGCGTTGACTCGTCGAGTGTCGCGACGACTTCCCACGATTCCTCCGTGGTCACGAACCAGTCTTCAGGATGAGCGGCATTGTGGGCGTTTTCGGTTACCTTGACGATGGATTTCAATTCCTCCTTCGCCGCTTGCCTTGCCCGCTGCCGCGCTTCCGCGCGCTCACGCGCCTGACGACGGCGGCGTTCGATTCTCTCTCGCGCCTCCTGCTCGCGCCGGCGCTGCTCAGCGTCTCCAACCTGCTTCACGATGGCCGGCACGGCTTCCTCGAGCGCGTCCGCAATAGCCGACGCCATGGTGACGAATTCGCGCTTCTGGCTTTCTGTCCGTTCGTGTTGCCACGGTGCATCATGCCGTGGTGAATAGGCTCTGAGGACGAATCGTCCCGTCGGCATATCGCGGGTTTCATCCGCCTCGCCTGGCCCAGCCCGCTCGCGCGAGTCACGATGGCGCGGCTACCGATTGCAGCGGGCGGACCCTCAGCGGCCAACGCCGCGATTGCCAGCGGCGAGCAAGGACAGATCGATACGGCTTTCCGGCAACTGGACATGGTCATCGCCCAACGCCAGGCATGCGCCGTCTCGCTTAATGTCGACCCTCAATGGGACTGCCTGCGCGGAGACCCGCGCTTCGACCACCTACTCAAGTACATCGGCCTTCCGTAAGACGAGCAGCTCGCAGTCTGGCCGGAAGTGCTCATCGAGGAAGGACCCTGACCGTCCAATCGCAGCACACGGCCACGACATGCGCTGTGTTCGGGATTTGCCAGAGCGATGATGGGGTCGCCGCCGTTCTTTGGTCTCGGAAGTGAATTCGCCGAAATGGTCTGGTCAGACGCGCCGCATTCAGCGAATCCTGCGGTCAGGTCCGCTCATGACGGACGACGTGAAACCCTTCGTCGTCTGATGGCGGCTGAAAATACGCAGTGATCGCTTCGAACTCCGCATCCGTTGTCCACGGAGTGCCGGGAGGCAGGTGCCTGATTCGATCCTTGAGCTGCCGCTTGCACAATGCATCCGAGGCGTCGACAAAGTGCAGCTCATGAGTGGCATTCGCGCGCTCAAATATTTCCCGGAACCAGGCACGCTGCGCCCTCGTGTTGCCGGGAAAGTCGAGAACGATCGAAATACCCTTCGACAAGACGGCGCAGATGTGCGGCGCCAGAGCATTCCTCAGGCGGGAAGAGCGATCGAGAAAATCGGCGACGTCGGCGATCTCCCCGCAAAAGAGGCCCTCCAAGAGTTCGTCCTGAACGAGCAGGATGGCCTCGCTGCGCTGGGCGAGATCTCTCGCGAGCGTCGATTTGCCGGCTGCCATCTTGCCGCACAAGAACATCAGCTTCGCCGGGTGACTCATCCCGCACGCTCCCCATCAACTGTCTTACGGTAGCAGGCGGCGGTCGCGGTGTCCCGAAGGTTTTGCTAAGACCCGCCCATGTGCGGTTGCGAATGTGCACAAAGCCTAGAACGCGTTCGTCTGGGCTGTCCTGTTTCGTCCGCGAGCGCGAACTGTGTAGAAACTGTGTAAGGTGAGGTCCAAAACCACTGACGAACACCGCTGTTCACGGCGTCACACCAGCGAGCATTACGTAGCGGGAAGTCGTTGAACCGATTACGCGTTGCGGTGTTTCGGTGCTGCTCGAAGCGCCTGGCCCGAATGGCTTTCCAAGCGTGCTCCTTCAACCACTCGGACATCTCTCCGTCTTTAGAATCAACAACTTGCGAGCGGATGACAAACGATTATCGCACACGCCGCGACCACTCGTGCAGCAAACTGCTAAGGCGCGCAAATTCAGCGACTTGGAACCAGCCGACGCCGCGCGTCGGGGGAAGACTGTGTAAGACCTTTGAATCTCGTCTGAACACTTACAGCGATTCGCGCAACGAGAGTTTGCGCAGCAGGCACTGGCCATCAGTACCCGCCGGCTGCGCGGCGGAGCGAGTGGCCGACGCGTCGTGTATTGAGTCCTCAGCCAAATGTTGTGCCGAAATGCCCCCGAATCTCTTGCTGTCACGTACGGCGGCATGTGGCGCCTGCGATTTGGCGCTAGCGTCTTATCTGTGTTGACTTCTTAGACAGCAAGCGATGCAGGCGTGTTAACCGCGGAAGACTGCAGCGTGCTCTTGAACGAACTCGGCGACGGTTCGTGGCGGAGTATCGCGTCGGATCGGATAGGCTGAGGCGGTGACGGCGCGTACAGAACCAGGCCGCATTGCGCTCGCACAGCGGGATCAGGCGGGCTGGAGACGGTGGCTGCCGGGTCTGCGCACCCTAGCCAGCTACCAGTCGGCCTGGCTGCGCCACGATATTGTGGCCGGACTGGTGCTGACAACGATGCTGGTGCCCGTCGGGATCGCCTATGCGGTGGCATCGGGGGTGCCGGGCATCTACGGACTTTACGCGACCATCGTTCCACTGGTGGCCTATGCGCTGTTCGGTCCCAGCCGCATCCTTGTGCTGGGACCCGACTCGTCGCTGGCTGCCCTCATCCTCGCCGTCGTCCTGCCGCTGTCTGGCGGTGACCCGATGCGTTCCATCGCCCTGGCCGGCATGATGGCGATCGTCTCAGGGACGGTGTGCATTCTGGCCGGCCTGGCACGTCTGGGATTCGTCACCGAGCTCCTGTCCAAGCCGATCCGTTATGGATACATGAACGGCATTGCCCTGACGGTGCTGATCAGTCAGTTGCCCAAGCTGGGCGGGTTCTCGATCGAGAGCAACGGGCCGGTGAGAAACCTCTTGGCGATCGCGATGGCGATACTTGACCACCGAACCAACTGGACGACGTTCCTCGTTGGCGCAAGTACCCTGGCGGTGATCCTGCTGCTGAAGGGCAGTAAGCGCGTGCCGGGCATCCTGATCGCCGTGGTTGGAGCAACGATCGTCGTGGGTGCGATGGACCTGGCGGCCCGCGCAGGCGTGTCGGTACTCGGCTCCCTCCCGCAAGGCCTGCCGGCGTTCGCCATCCCATGGATCACCTACGCCGATATGGGCCCCGTTCTCATCGGCGGCCTCGCCGTCGCCCTGGTGTCGTTCGCCGACACCAGCGTGTTGTCGCGCTCCTATGCGGCCCGGACGCGGACGTATGTGGATCCCAATCAGGAGATGGTGGGTCTCGGGGCCGCCAACGTCGCCGCTGGATTCTTTCAGGGGTTTCCCATCAGCAGCAGTTCATCACGCACGCCCGTGGCTGAAGCCGCAGGTGCCAGAACCCAACTGACCGGCGTTGTCGGCGCGCTCAGCGTGGCCCTGCTGCTGCTGGTCGCGCCGGACCTGCTGCAGCATCTGCCCTCCAGTGCATTAGCTGCGGTCGTGATCGCCTCGGCTATCGGCCTGATCGAGGTCACCGACCTCGGTCGAATCTTTCGCATCCAGCGCTGGGAATTCTGGCTCTCGATCGTCTGTACCGTCGGCGTGGCGGTGCTGGGCGCGATTCCGGGCATCGGGCTGGCGATCGTGGTTGCCGTGATTGAATTCCTCTGGGACGGCTGGCGTCCGTACTCTGCGGTGCTGGGTCGCGCCGAGGGCCTCGAGGGCTACCACGACATCCAGCGCTATCCCGAGGCCCGCCTGGTCCCCGGCCTGGTCCTGTTTCGCTGGGATGCGCCGTTGTTCTTCGCCAATGCCGAACTGTTCCATGACCGCGTGCTGGATGCGGTGGCCACAGCGCCTACGCCGGTGCGCTGGCTCGTCGTGGCGGCAGAACCGGTCACCAGCGTGGACGTCACCGCCGCGGATGCCCTGGTCGAATTGCACGAGACCCTGCACGCGGCCGGCATAATGTTGTGTTTTGCCGAGATGAAGGACCCGGTCAAGGACAAGCTGAAGCGATTCGGGCTGTTCACGCGTTTCGGCGAGGAGGCCTTTTTCCCAACGCTGGGTGCGGCAGTCAGCCGCTATCGCAAGATCCACCGGGTCGATTGAGGGGCCCCGGTGGACCGGACTCCATGAATCAACCCGTGGAAATGATCTGTGAGGCTGGCAAGTCGCGCGCGGCCCGGATGGCATCTTGGGCGTACACGCGCCAAGTCCACCACGCTGGGTTACGGTGATTTGGTGCTGCCGCACAAGGGGCGGCTGCTCGACGCGGTGGAGGGCTTGACCGGCATCCTGATGTGCGGACTGTCCACCGGGTATTTCTTCGCCGTCGTCAGCAAGTTTCTTTCGGGCGAAATCCACATCAGAACAGGATTGACGCATGAAGCCACTGCTCGAAGAAATTCAGCACAACAAGCTGCTCTGGCTGCTGGCCTTCGTGCCCGTGGTGTTCGCGGCCACACAACTCGAGCACGACGCGCACACGCTTCTCTTTGTACTGTCAGTCCTGGCCATCGTGCCGCTGGCTGCCCTGCTCAGTCACGCCACCGAATCCGTGGCGGCCAAGACAGGTGACGCGGTCGGTGGCCTGCTCAATGCGACGCTGGGGAATCTCACGGAACTGGTCATTGCCCTCACCGCCTTGCGCGCCGGGCAATATGTCCTGGTGAAGGCGTCCCTTGCCGGCGCGATCGTCACCAACACGTTGTTCATGCTGGGCGCGTCCCTTCTCCTCGGCGGACTCAAATACCACGTCCAGGAATACAACCGCATCAGCGCCCGCATGCAAGCGGGCCTGCTCTTCCTGGCAACGGTCGCCTTGTTGATTCCCTCGGCGGTGTCGCAAGCCGACTCCGTTGCCGGGGCCGCGTTCACTCAGAAATTGAGCGTGGGTCTGTCCGTGCTGCTCATCGTCGCCTACGGGTTGGGCATGTTCTTCTCTTTGAAGACGCATCCCGAACTGTTCGCCGGCGCGGAAGCCGGCGAGGCCGGCGACGCGCCGTGGCCCATGGGTCTGGCCCTCGCGACGCTGGCCGGCGTCACGGTGCTGGTGGCCATGATCAGCGAGGTGTTTGTCGAGTCGGTGCAGAAGGCGGCGGAGGCCTTCGGAATGAGCCCGGCGTTCGTGGGGTTCATCGTCGTGGCGCTGGTCGGCGCCGCGGCGGAAATGGCCTCGGCGTTTTCGGGAGCGCGCAAGAACCGCCTGGACTTGAGCGTCGGCGTCGCGCTGGGCAGCGCGTCCCAAATCGCGCTCTTCGTCGCGCCGGTGCTGGTGCTCGTGAGCTATCTGATCGGGCCTACGCCGATGGACCTGCAGTTCTGGCCTGGTGCCATCGTGATGATGTTCATCGCCACGATGAGCGCCTCGTTGGTGACCAACAGCGGACGCTCGACGTGGTTCGTGGGTGTCCTGCTGCTGATGGTCTATGCGATCTTCGCCATGACACTGTACCTGTTGCCGCCCCGAGTGGCATGACCATGGAATCCTCCAAGCGAGTCCTGGACCCGATCGATCGCATCTCTGAAGTCCTCTTCGGACTGATCATGGTCCTCACGTTCACCGGGTCACTGAGCGTCGCCGAGGCCGGCCGCGATGATGTTCGCACGATGCTCATCGGCGCGCTCGGGTGCAACGTGGCCTGGGGCATCATTGATGCGATGCTGTATCTGATGGGCTGCCTCGCCGACAAGGGCCAAGGCCTCATGACGTACCTGGCCGTGCGCAAGACCACCGATCCGCAACAGGCCCAGCGCCTCATCGCAGACGCGTTGCCGCCGGTGGTCGCGTCGGTCCTGGAGCCGGCGGAACTCGAAACGATGCGCCGACGGCTGATGCAACTGCCGGAGCCGCCGGAACGCACACACCTGAGCAAGGACGAGTGGCTCGGCTCCCTCGGCGTGTTTCTCATCGTGTTCGTCACCACGTTTCCGGTGGTCATCCCGTTCCTGTTCATGCAGAACGTCGGACCGGCCCTGCGTCTGTCCAATGCCGTCGCCATCGTGATGTTGTTTCTGATGGGCTATGCCTTTGGAAGCCTGACCAGGCGTCACCCGTGGCTTGTGGGTATCGCCATGGTTGTGCTCGGGTTCATGCTCGTCGGCATCACCATCGCGCTGGGAGGATAGGCAGGTGCGACTGCTGACGTGCCTGGCGATAGCCATCGCACTCATGAATGACGCGGCCTTCGCGCAAGCCCCGCCGAAGGGGCCCGTTTCCGCGGCGAGCACGCCGCCCGAAGCCGACGACAAGGCGTGGGCCTTCTCCGCCTCTGCCTACACGTATGTCGTCCCCGACGACCCCGCATACGTACAACCCACGGTCACGGCGGACCGCGGCTGGCTGCACCTCGAAGCGCGCTACAACTATGAAGCGCTCGAGACGGGCTCGGTGTGGGTCGGCTACAACTTCAGCGGGGGCCAGAAACTGGCGTGGGAGGTCACGCCGATCGTTGGCGGCGTGTTTGGCGACACCACCGGCATCGCGCCGGGCTACAAAGGCTCGCTCCGTTGGTTGAAGCTCGAACTTTACAGCGAGGGCGAGTATGTCTTCGACACCGCCAATTCCTCGGACAGTTTCTTCTACAACTGGTCGGAGCTGACGCTGGCGCCCGCCGAGTGGTTTCGGTTCGGCATGGCGACGCAGCGGACGCGGGTCTACAAGACTGATCGCGACATCCAGCGCGGCGTGCTCGCCGGCCTTTCCTTCAAGAGGGTGAGCCTGACCGGCTACGTTCTCAATCCGGACGAGGACAAACCCACGTTTGTTTTCGCTGTCGGACTGACTTTCTGAGCTACCGCCACCGCGCTCGGATCGTCGCGCTGTCAGCCCGCGCGGCTGAGTGCTGCGAGCAATTCGCCACGTCACTAACGTGATTCTCACGTGAGTCCTTTTCCACTCTCCCTGGGCGTCCGTCGTCGGACACCATCACGGCCCACCCCTGCGATCGCGCTCGCGTCGCCCGCGTACGTGCCGGTACTCACCGGTAATCGTCGGGACAACCGATCATCGAAGCTGTGTAGAAATTGTGTAAGGTGGGCTCGAAAACGCCGACGAACACCGATGTTTACGGCGTCACATCGAGGAGCATTTCAAGGCGCCAAATCGTTGAATTGATTGCGAGAAGAAGTGTTTCGATGTTGCTCGGTAAGAGTCGCCGGAATCGCTTTCCAAGCGTGCCTGATCGACCGCTCCAGCATCTCTCCGTTTAGAATCAATCACTTGCGAGCGGTCTAACCAGTGTAGCGCAAAACGCTCCTTCAAATCGTTGCGATTCGATATCCGACGTGGGTTCAGGGACTTGCGACCGCGCTCGAACGGGCCGGTCGCGAAAATTGTGTAAGACCTCGAATGTCGCCGGATCACTTACGCCGCTCGCTCTCCTCCCAGTCTGAGTGTGTCGATGATACCGAGTGAGCGGCTGGTCGCTGGCCGGCGACTTGAACAGTAGAGCAAGAACCGGGAACGGCGGTCGCCAATCCTCCAACACGCGCACAGGGCCCGCTAGCAAGGTGTTCCCTGACGGACACGGCGTAGTTCTGGAGTCACGGGCCGCGAACATCCGGAGACATGCTGGATAGGGCGACCAGCGCGGCAGCAAGTTCCTGGAAGAGGACGACTGCAGGAGGGTACGGGAATCGAACGTTGCCAGGCCCGCACGCCGCGGCGATCGAACCTTGGGATCAGCGCGCGGTGCGACCCTCCGAATCTGACCCGGACCTCGGTCTCACGCGCCTTGACTCAGTCGTGTGATCCACGGTCTGACTTCCACGAGCGTGTGAACTCGCCCAAGGCAGCGCGATTAACGCGTCGACGGCGCTTGTGGGGAGACGCATCAGTGAAATAGCCTGGGCAAACTGCGGATCCCGACGGAGCACGTCGAGCTCCGGACCGAGCACCATGTTGGGCTCAATGAGATGCTGCTCGACCCCTCGTTGGAGGATCTCGAAAGCGCGCTGGCGGTCACCGAGCACCGCGTGCACAGCCGCAGCCATTGCAAGATCCTTCTGAAACGAGACGTTCGGGTCATTGATGATCCGTCGCGCCTCGGCGCCGTTTCCGGAAATCGCTTCACCGTAGGCAAGGAGCGCCAGGATCAGAGGCGTCACCGGGGGCCGCCGTAACCCGCGCAGGAGCTCATGCGCCTCGGCCATTCGATCCTGCGCGAGACGCAGCCTCGCCAACAGGATCCTCGCCATCCGCAGGTCTGGCTTGAACTGGAGCGCTTGCAGGTAGGCCCGCTCCGCCTCGGGATAGCGGCGAGCCGCAAACAGCGCTTGTCCTTCGTTGACCCACGACAGGGCCGCCCGCGGATCCACTTCGGTGGCGCGCCGAGCCTCGCGAAGCGAATCGTCCACTCTCCCGAGCCCCACCAACATAAATTGATACTCGGTGTGCGCGATCGCCAGGCTCGGGTTCAACGAAATGGCGCGCTGGAATTCGGCTTCGGCGCCGGCCCAATCCCAGTCGTAAAACCTGCGCGCGAAACCGGCCGCCGCGTGCGCGTCGGCCAGATTCGGGTCCAGGGCGAGGGCGCGGGCCACAGCGTCCTTGACTTCCGCCTGATAGTAGTACTGCCGCCGATCACCGAAGACGTCCTGTCGCATCCGCGCGAACGCGATACCCGCGTACGCTGGCGCCACCGTTCCATCGATCGCGAGGGCCTGTTTGAAATAGTCGATGGCCACGTCGAGAGACGGCAGGCCCCCCTGGTTCACTTCAAACGAACCCTTGAGATAGAGCTCGTAGGACTTGCTGTTCATCGTCACAGGAGACGCGGCACCTGGTATGACGTCGCTCATTCGGCGCGCCACCTGTGAACGCACCGCTTCCGCGACCTGGTTGTGCAGCGCGACGACATCATCGACGGAACCGTCGAAGCTCTGGGCCCATACGTGCCGGTCGGTAGGCACGTTCACCATTCGCAGGTTGATGTGGATGCGGCCGCCGTTGCGATTCACCGAGCCGTCGATCAGCGTGTCCACCCCAAGCTGACGAGCCATCTCCTCCGCAGGTGGCCTCTCAGGCCCTTCGAAGGACATCGCGGACGTACGCGAGATGACCTTCAAGGGTGCCAGTTTCGCGAGCTCGGTCGTGAGGAGATCGGTCACCGCGGAGGCCATGAAATCCTGATCGTGGTCGCCCGTGAGATTGGCCAAGGGCAGTACGGCGACTCCGCGCACTCCGCTCGTCGCACCGACAGGCGTTGCAGCCGTACCTGCCTTGACCCAGTCCCAGACCCCCCACTTCAGCGCAGTGATGGTGAGGAGAACCAACGCGAGGAGAGCGGCAGCGCCCGCAACCGTGCCGGCTGAAAACATCCTTCGGTGGGTTGGACCAGCAACACCGCGGGGTTCGTCCGAGTCGGTGGGGGGAACGTGCTCCGAATGCGATGCCGCCGACCCCGGTAGCGGCAGATGGTCGACCACCGCCGCGTGCTCGGAGACGCCGCCGTCCGCTTCGCTCACGCCCAACAGCAATTCAGGTCTAGCCTCACTGTGTGGCGCGGCTTCTTCCAGCAGCGACCCGATGAAACGGTAACCGCGCCGGCCGACGGTTTCGATGTATCTCGGTGCCCCGGCGGAGTCGCCGAGCGCGGTCCGCAGCTTGTTGACAGCGTTATTGAGGCCGTGATCGAAGTCGACGAACGTTTGGTCGGCCCACAACCGGTCCTGGAGTTCCTGGCGAGACAGCATTTCTCCGGGACGTTCCAGGAGCGCCGCCAGGATCCGCAACGGCTTCTCTTGAAGACGGATGGCGCGGCCGCGCTTGCGCAGCTCGCCCGCGTCGAGGTCGACCTCGAACGAACCGAAGCGACGACACCCGCGGGCCGCTGTGTGCATGAAGAGAACGAAAAGTGTAGCGCCGGCCGAAGGCGACGGTCAAGCCGTTGTCTTGCAGTGAATTAGCGGGGGAGGAAGTGAGGACCTAGAAGGGACTGCGACACGCTTGACGGCGCTTGTTGGGAAGCCCACAATCGCCCCGCTCGTGGCTCGGTTCCCGACATGCCCCGAGCCGTCTCAGGGATTTCGAATGAGGAGAAGCCAGGATGACCTTACCGTTCCAGGCTCGGCCATTTTTCGGCCGTGCGTGCTCCGGTCGACTGCGGTGCGTTGGCTCGGCTCCAAACGCCTTCAGCGCCGGGCTGCACCGCCGACTCGTCCAGATTTCCGTCGTGGCCCTGATCGCAACCGCCGTCTGCGCGCCCGGGGCCATCGCTCAGATCCGCACCGCTGATGTGGTCGGCGCAGTGTCGGACAGCTCAGGCAGCATCGTGCCCGGCGCGTCCGTTGTCTTGAAGAACCTCGGCACGAACGAGGAACGTACGGCTGTGAGCGACGCGACCGGAAATTTCCTGTTTACGCTGCTCCCGCCGGGACGCTACAGCGTGAGGGCTGAACTCGCCGGCTTCAAGACATGGACCGTCGCCGAAGTCACTCTCGCGGCGGGCGATAAGTTGACGCTGGATCCAAAGCTCGAGGTGGGTCAGGCCGCTGAAACCGTGGAAGTGACTGCCGAGTCACCGACAATCCAGCGCCAGTCGACAACCATCACCGCCCTCGTGGACCAGCGCGCCGTTCAAGACTTGCCCCTGAACGGTCGCAATTTCATCACCTTGGCCCAGCTTGCGCCCGGCGCGGCTGACACGACCGTCGGCTTCTCGACCGGGAACACGCCCGATGATCGCCGACTCTCTTCGCAGTTGACGGTCAACGGACAGTACGCGTGGGCTAACAACTACATGATCGACGGAATGGACAACAACGAACGCTTCATCGGCACGGTCATCGTGAAGCCGTCCGTGGAAGCGGTGCAAGAGATGCGGGTGCAGACCAACCTGTACTCCGCCGAGATCGGGCGGACCGCCGGAGGTGCCGTCAATCTGATTACGAAGTCCGGTACGAACACATTCCACGGCACGGCCTACGACTTCATCAGAAACGAGAAATTCGACTCGAAGGAGTTCTTCGCACCCGCGAAGCTTCCGTATCGCCAGACCCAGGCCGGCGGAAGCCTCGGCGGCCCGCTGCAAAAAAACCGGCTGTTTTTCTTTGGTGACTACGAGGGGCTGCGCATCACCCAGGGGCAGACGTTCATCGGCACGGTACCGACGGCCGCGATGCGCCAGGGCAACTTCGCGGGCATTGCGCGCATCTTCGATCCTCTGACCACCAATTGCGCCGGTACGGTGTGCACGCGCACTGAATTTCCGAACGGCCAGATTCCGGCGAACCGGCTCGATCCGGTGGCCCTTAATGCCATTGCCCTTTATCCGCTCCCGACCAACAGCGGGCTCGCCAATAACTACGTCTCCTCGGGCAATCGGAGGCTGAATCAAGACACTGCCGATGGCAAACTCGACTTCCGGATGACCGACAAGGACTCGATGTTCGTGCGGTATTCCTATACCAGCAACGGCGTCTTCCTGCCGGCCATTTACGAGGCCGGCGCGTCGTCCACCAGCGACCAGAAAACGCACGGACTCCAGGCGAACTATATTCGCGTGCTCAGCAATCGGTCGGTGGCCGAGCTGCGGGGCGGGTGGAGTCGCTACGATATCCTCAGCCTTCCGGGGCACTACGGGCAGAACCTGTCGGAGCAGATCGGAATCCGGAACTCGAATGTCAACGACAGGTCGTCCGGCTTGGCGGCAATCGGGCCAAACGGCTACTCGGGTCTCGGCGAGGGCGGCTTCATTCCCGAGCTCGACAAGAACGACGTTTACCAGGTGGGGGGTAGCGTGTCGAACCAGCGGGGCGCACACAGCCTCAAGATTGGGGCCGAGTTCCGCAACCGCATCATCGCGATGTCGCAGAGCGCCACGCCGCGTGGCAGCTTCACGTTCAATCAGGCGCTGACGCAGGACAACCCGCTCGCGCCGGCTGCCGGCACCGGCAACTCGATAGCGTCGATGTTGCTCGGGTATCCGAACGTCGTGTCCCGGACGATTCAGGTCGTGGACCCGGTCTATCACTACGTCGAATTCGGGGCGTATGCGCAAGACGACTGGCGTTGGAGGCGCTGGCTGACCATCAACGCCGGCCTTCGATATGACTACTACAGCCCGGTCACGGAGAAGGACAACCAGATCTCCAATTTCGATTTCTCCACTGGCCGGATCGTCATTGCCGGACAGGACGGCGTTGGCGCCACCGCCGGCCTGAAGAAGGACTGGATCAACCTCGCGCCACGTATCGGTGCGGCGGCGACCGTGAACAGCAAGACGGTGCTCCGCGGCGGGTACGGCATGACGTTCGTGCCTCCTTTCATGGGCACGCCCGGTGCGTACCGCAATCCGCCGTTTGTGAGCCTCTACAGCAGCGTTGCGGCTGTCACCGTGCCGACGTCGACGTTTGCCAATGGCCTTCCCGTCGTGACCCCCGCCGACCCCAACAATCCGATCGGGGCTTTGGCCGCCGTCGGGTTCGATTTCCAGATCCCGTACGTCCATCAGTTCAACGTGACGCTTCAACGGGAGTTGCCCCTCGGGCTGGTCGGAGGAGTGAGCTATGTCGGCCAGCGCGGGAAGAAGCAGTTCTTCCCGAATTCCGCGCCCGACTTGAATGCACCACCTCCTGGCAATCCCGCGACGGTCGCGCAGCGCCGTCCGTATCTCAGCACCGTGCCGACCGTGACCACCATCGGAGACTACGGCAATTTCTCCGAGACCCGGTACAACGCCATGCAGGTGACGATCGAGCGGCGGTTCAAGAACGGGTTCGGCTCCACGGCCAACTACACGCTGGCCCACGCCGAGGACAACTACGACTACCGTCCGATGACCACAGGGGCCATCCTCCTCTGGGCGGACTCGAACCTGGACGTGCGGCACCGGTTCACAGTGACCGCCAACTACCAGCTGCCATTCGCAAGCAAGACCACAGGCTTCGTTGCCGCGGTCGCCAAGGGATGGCAGGTCAACGTCATCGGCCAGATGCAGACGTCAGTGCCCTTCTCGGTCGTCAACACTACCGACGTGGCCGGTACCGGCGCACCGGGGACAACTCCCGATCGCCCGAATCTCGTCGCGGATCCCATTCTTCCCGACAACGAACGAACGATACAGCGATACTTCAACACGGCCGCGTTCCAGCGGCAGACCGTGGGCACTTACGGGGATCTCAATCGGAACACGCTGCGGGGGCCCGGTTTGGTTCGCTTCGATCTGTCCGGATCGAAGTCGTTTCCCCTGCCCGGCGACTTCAATCTGCAGTTCACGGCGCAAGCGTTCAATGTCTTCAACCACACCAACTTCGGCCTTCCGAATGGCCAATTGGGGAATGGCGCGTTCGGTACGATCACTGCCGCGCAGGCGCCGCGCCAGCTGCAGTTCGCCATCAAGTTGTCATTCTGAGCTCGCGAGGTCGCTTCCGCCGCGATCAGTACCGTGTCAGCCGCGCCCGGCGGCGCGCACGGCACATCGGGTCATCTGCCGAGCCACGGTGAGCGGCCGGTGTGTCTGAGCGAGCCTGTTCGCTGGAGATCGTATGCGTAGCAGTCCGTGGTGCACGTCCCGCGTCGCACCGAGACGCGCGATGCGCCCGACCGGCAAGGCGCGCGGAGCGAGAATATCGTCGGTATTTGACCGAGGCGCAACGGCGACGGCCGGAGTGCAGCGCGCGTCGAATGCAGCGGGAGTTGCACCACGGGCTGCGAGGGTTGTCATTGCGTTGGCACTCTGCCTCCTCGGTGCAGGTACGGCGCCCCGCGGTATCGACTATTTGACCGAGGGCGGGGACAGCGCGCGCACGGGCTGGCTGCGAAACGAGACGGTGTTCACCACGAGCAACGTCAAGAACACACGGTTGCTGTGGAAGCTCAAGCTGGATAGCGCGCCTCGGGAAATGCACAACCTGTTCCCGCCGCTGATCGTCGAGCGGGCGGCCACCAGCGGCGGGACGCGCGAAGTGGCCGTGGTGGCCGGCGTGTCCGACACACTGTTCGCCATCGATGTGGCGAACGGCACGGTGCTCTGGAAGACCGTTCTTGACACCCTGCCGGCGCGAGGTGGGAACACCAACACCTTCTGCCCGGGGGGGCAGACGGCGGTTCCGGTGATCGCACCGACGGCTACGCCTGGCCGCTACGTCATTCACGCCCTGAGTGGGGACGGGCGTCTGCACCAAGTCGATCTCACGGACGGCAAGGAGCTCGTGCCGCCCGAGAAATTCCTGCCCCCGAATGCGAAGGTGTTCTCGCTGAATCTCCACGACGACGTGATCTACACCAGCGTGGCTCAGGGGTGCGGTGGTGTTCCGAACGCATTCGTCGCGTTCAACCTCAAGACCCGCCGGTCGGCGGCGTTCCTGCCCGGGGGCGGCGGGCAGTGGGGTCGACGCGGCCCTACCGTTGCCGACGACGGGAGCGTGTTCATGGGAACGGGGGACGGGCCGTTCAACCCGCAGAACCGCAATCTGGGCAATGCCGTGGTGGCGGTCAAGCTCGATGCCAACGGAGAATTTCAGCTCACCGATTTCTTCGGTCCCAAAGACGCGAACTGGGCCTACAAACGCGACCTCGACATCAACGTCTCACCGGTAGCATTCGATTACCGCGGCCAGAAGTTTCTCGTCGCGTCCGGCAAGCAGTGTCGCATTTGGCTGATGGACCGCGATGCGCTCGGCGGCGAGGATCATCGGACCCCGCTCGATACGTCCGATCTGCTGTGCAACGAGCAGGCGCGGATCGACGTCGGCGTGTGGGGCTCAATCACGGCATGGGTCGACGACACGGGGAGGCAGTGGATTGTCGTGCCGTTCTGGGGGCCGGTCGCGCGCAGCTTTCATGCACCGGTCGAACACGGGCGACCGCAACTCGGCGGGGTTGCCGCATTCAAAGTAGTGGAGCAGGCGAGCACGTGGAAGCTCGTACCGGCGTGGCTGTCCCGAGAGATCAACATGGCGGACGAGACGACGGTCGGCAATGGGATCGTCTTTACGTTCGGGACAGGCGAAGACATTCGCCAGGTCGCCTACGACGTCCCGTGGGACCAGCCGCTGCCGCCGGTCAAGACCTATGAAGGCGCTAACGCCGGCTCCGCTCGGCGCATCATGAACTCCACTCACGCAACTGTCTTCGCGCTGGATGCACTGACCGGAACGGAACTGTGGTCGTCCGGCGATCAAGTCGGTTCGTTCAGTCACTTTGCCGGTCTGTCGGTGGCCAATGGGCGGATCTACCTACCCACCTATGACGGCACACTGTACTGCTTCGGCGTGCCTCGGTGACGCCCGTGAGGATTTCCGGATGACCTCGCTTCCCGCACGGTCCCGCGGCGTGATCCTGCTAATCGCGGCGCTGGCGATGACGGCGTTCACCTACGGTTGGCAGGCGCCGACTGCGGGACCGTTAACCGGCGTTCCGGGAGAGTGGCCCACCACTGCTGCGGATGCCCAACGTGACGGGTGGCTGCGCGGTGATCCCTACATCTCGAGGAGCGCCATCGTGATGGGCGGTTTCGAGCTGCAGTGGAAGCTAGCCGTCCCGCCCAGCCAGCACCCGGAGGCGGCGATTACGAGTTGGGCCTCGATGGGCGGACGCAAGCCGATCGCCTTCCTGACGGACGACCGCGGGATGGTGGTCAGCGTTGATACCGACACGGGCTTGGACTACTGGCAGCGGACGTTCGACGGGGACGCGCCGCCAACGTCCGATTGCGCGGCCGGCCTGTCGAGTGGGGCGGTTCGCAATATGGCGCTGCTGCCGGCCACCAGCGGCGCCACTCGGGGTGGCGGATTCGGGCCGGCCGTGCGTCCACCATTCCATGGCGTGGTCGGCGAACCGGGCGAAGGTGTCGCGCGCGAGTTGATGGGACAGCTCAAGACAGCGCCGCCGCCCTCCACGGGCCCGTCGACGTCCCCCCCGCCTGCGGGCTCGCCGCCTCCGGCTGTAGCGCGGGGCAATGATGTACCCGCACCAAGTGCCGGTCGGATGACGGACGCCTCGTCAGGTCGCGGGATGGCCGCGGCAGCACGCGGCGGGCGTGGCGGCCCGCAGGGACTCTATGTTGTGGCGCCGGATGGCGTCCTACGCATCCTCGGCGAGAACTCTGGGCTGGACGTGCAGAAGCCCATTCCGTTTGTTCCTGGCGGCTCCCGGCCCACTGGGCTGAGCATAGTGGACGGCACGGCGTACGTGACCACCGCGAGGCAGTGCGGCGCCACGGTGACCGGAGTCCAGGCCATGCCGCTCTCCGGAGAGTCACATCCAGTCGTGTCTTGGGAATCGGAAGGAAGGCCAATCGGACTTCCGGCGTTCGGAACCGACGGCACGGTGTATGTGTCTGTCGGCGGCGCAGCGACGCGTGCTAATGGTGGCTCGGCCAACGCCCTCGTCGCGCTCGAACCGCGCACGCTGCGCCTGAAGGACTGGTACTCACCGAAGAGCGGGGAGGTTGCGAGCGGTCCGGTGATCATCCGTCAGAACGAACGTCAGCTGATCGCCATCGCCACAGCCGATGGCCACGTACACGTCCTCGAATCGGCGTCACTCGGTGGTGCGGATCATCAGACGGCAGCGTTCATCTCGGTTGGCGCGGAGAGCGGGCGGCCTCGGGGCCTCGCCAGCTTCACCGACCCAGCCGGGACACCTCATATCCTGCTCTCGCTCGAGCGATCGGGAGGCCCAGGGAACGTCATGGCGTTCGCCCTTACCGATGGCCATGCGCTGGAACAGAAATGGGCGTCTCGTGAGTTGGTCGCCCCCGCCGCGCCGGTGGTGGTGAGCGACGTGATCTTCGCGCTGTCGCGCGGTCGCGTCGGCGGGCCCGGAGCCGTGCTGCACGTCCTGGACCCCCGAACAGGGCAGAGCATATGGAATAGCCAGAGCGTTATCGCGTCAGCTGCCCAGGACCTGCTATTAGTAGGAGACAGCCAGGTGTACGTGGTCACCGTCGACCGCGAGATGTACGCCTTCGGTTTCGCGATGGATCGGGCGATCAAGTGACCTGCGGTGACTGCACAAAGGCTCTCAGTGGACCTGGCAGCTCGAATCGCGGAGGTCTGCAACGGATGCTGCGGGTAATTGTCCCCCTCCTGAGTCTCGGGTTGCTGTGGCTCAATCAGGACACGCCACAGGCGCAAGTAACACGGCTGCGCGCCGGCGCGGCGAAGGTCGAGATCACGCCGAAGGCGGCCGAACTGACGATCGCCACCGACACGATCCGCGACCCGCTGTTCGCCCGCGTCATCGTCGTCGACGGCGGCAACGGGTGCGGGGTGCTCGTCGGGTTGGATCTGGGAGGCGCGTCGACCGCCCTGATCACGGATTCGGTCAAACGAGCGTCGGCCGCGACCGGCTGCGCTCCAGACAATTTTCTGGTTTCGGCCACTCACACGCACAGCTCGAACACGCAGGGTCTCGGGCAGGGGCCGCCGACGGCGCGCACGGTCGCCGACGCGATCGTCGCAGCCGCCACCACAGCCAAAGCCAGACTTGTCCCGGTGCGAATGGGATACGGGCACACGACCGTCGATCTGAATGTCAATCGGGACTTGTTCAATAGCAAGCTGGAGTGGCGGCAGGAGCCAAACCCGGACGGACCATCGGACAAGACGCTCGCCGTAGTCGAGTTTCTCGGCGACGACAACGTCCCGGTCGCCGTCTACATGAATTATGCGATGCACCCGATCAACTTCTACTTGAGCGGTGTCATCAGCGCTGACTTCCCGGGGGAGGCGTCGCGATATATCGAAGAACTGTTCGACAACCGCACGGTGGCGGTGTTCAGCCAGGGTGCCTCGGGCGATCAGAATCCGCGCAATTTCCGGTCGCCAACCACGTTCATGGGGCAGCGCGCGGCTCTTACTGACGGGCGCGGCCCGTTCGGGCAGACGATTGGACCGCCGACGGTTGCCGCAACCACGTCACGGCAGGCCTTCAACGCCCAGCAGGCGTCAGCGGAACGGCGCCCGATTCCAGCGGAAAGCCTTGAGGCGTACAAGAAGACCATCGCGCGTACCGGCGAGTACGTGCACATGCTCGGCTCCATGCTGGCCTCGAGCGCGGTGCGCCTCATGCGAGAGTCGATCCAGCCGGTGGACACCGCGATCGTGTGGGCCGGGCAGCAGTCGTTCGTGTGCCCGGGCCGCATCCGCAACGATGCGGACAGTCCGGCACGCGAGAACGTCTTCCCGGGCTACAAGGACGGTCCCGAGGTGAATCTGAAAGTCGGGCTGCTGCGCATCGGAGACGTCCACTTCATCAGCGTCAACGGCGAGATCTACAGCCAAATCGGCACGCGGCTCAAAGCTGCTGCGCCAGCCAGTCAGACTATCGTCGTGACATTGGCGAACGGGTCAGCAAACTCGGGCTACATCTACTCGGACGACGCCTACAGCCACCTGACGTTTCAGGTGATTGGCTCGCGCCTGAAGCCAGGTTGCGCCGAAGGCAAGATCGTTTCGACTGCCGTGGACCTGATGCGTCGATCTAATAACGGGATCCGCTGACACCACCTTCTCCGAGCGCGCTAGGCAGGCTGATGGGCCGCTTGGGCCTACCGAGAAGTGCCGCTCAGAATTGTGTAGAAACTGTGTAAGGTCGCCCCGAAGCCGCCGGTAAATACCGACGTTTACGGGGTTCGCGTCGAGAAGTACTGCGTGGCGGGAACTCGTTGAATCCGTTGCGCGAACAGGTCTTTGGCATCACTTGGTGAGCGTCTCCGGATTCGCTTTTCAAGCGTGCTCAATCGACCACTCCGACATCTCTCCGTTTAGAATCAATCACTTGCAAGCGGTCTGAAACAGTGTAGCGCAAGACCTACTTCAAAATGCTGCCGCGCGGCGAAATGATTTCCATTCAGGCATTTACGCAGCTGCTCAAACGCTAGCTAGTGACCATTGAATTGTGGAAGACATTTGATCTGCAGCGATGACTTACGGTTGCGGACGGGCGATTGCTGAGCGAGGATCAACTCGATAATCGGAACGTGTCGATGACAGCCGCGAGGGCCGCAGGCTGCTGCTTTCGATGGGGATAGTAGAGAAAGAAGCCAGGAAAGGGCGGCGTCCAGTCCTTCATGACGCGAATGAGCTCACCCTGCCCGAGATGGTGAGCCGCCCGCTCTTCCGCCGCGAGCGCGACGCCGGCGCCGTCGATGGCCGCCTGGACAACGAGGTCCTCATCGTCAAGGACAAGGGATCCCGTGACGGCGATCGCGACGGACTCGTCACCCTTGTCAAGCTCCCACTTGTAGACGCTCTCCCCATGATGGCGGAAGTTGATGCAGCGATGATTCAGCAGGTCGCGGGGGGACGTTGGCGGCGGATGTGACGCGAAGTACGAGGGGGCGCCGACGATCGCATGACGGATGTCCGGCGAGACACGGACCGCCACCATGTCCTGCGCGATGAACTCCCCGAAGTGAATCGCGGCGTCGAAGCCCGCGGCGACGGGATCCATGCGGCTATCGTCGGTCGTGACCTCGAGCACCACATCCGGATAGTCGCGCACGAACACCCCCAGCTTTGGCGCGAGTACCGTTTTCGCCGCGAGTCTCGGGCACAACAACCGGACACGACCCACCGGCGTGGTTTGCAGCCCCGACAACGTCGTCAACGTTCCGCGGATGTCCGCGAGTGCCGGCCGGAGGTGCGCCAGCAATTGCTCGCCGGCATCGGTCGGGGACACGCTCCGCGTGGTACGCGTAAGCAGTCGGACGCCGATCTGCTCTTCGAGCCGCCGGATCGCGTGGCTCAACCCAGACGTGGAGATGTTCAGCTGCTTCGCCGCTCGGGTAAAGCTGCGCTCTTCCGCCACACGTAAAAACGCCGAGAGAACACTCAGTTCGTCGCGCATGATTGCGTGCCCCCCGTCAACAGTTCGGCTTGATTTTACGATTTCGTGGGATTGTTGCTGTCCCTTTATTGTTGACACCCTGTCAACAGGCCTTGCAGATCTTCCCGGCTACCCAGTCCGATTGTCCCCGAATACTCTGATTTGCAGAGGAAATGGTGACATCGACACAAGCTGGACATTATTCAGAACTGCACGCTCCCCACACACGTGTGCCGGGCGACGCCGCGGGCATCGCACGACCCGATGACGTCGCTGACAGACGCGCGGGCGGACGAGGCGCGGTGCTGTCCATGGCGCTGTGCGTCATGGTGCTCATCGCCTCCGAGTTCATGCCGGTCAGCCTGTTGACGCCGATCGCGTCCGATCTGCGCATGACGGAGGGAGTGGCTGGACAGGCCATCTCGATCTCCGGCGTCTTTGCGGTGCTGACGAGCCTGATCATTGCAGGCGTGACCGCCCGCCTCGATCGGCGCACGGTGTTGCTGTCGCTGACGGGCCTGATGATCGTGTCCGGCACCGTGGTTGCCATGGCCCCGAACTCCTTGATCCTGATGCTGGGGCGGGCGTTCCTCGGTGTGACCATCGGCGGGTTCTGGTCGATGTCGACCGCGACCGTGATGCGCCTCGTGCCCGAGCACCGCGTTCCCCACGGCTTGGCCATTCTGAACGGCGGCAACGCCTTGGCCGCGACGATCGCGGCCCCGCTCGGCAGCTATGTCGGCAGCCTGATCGGCTGGCGCTGGGCATTCTTCTCCGTGGTTCCACTGGCGGTCATCGCCCTGGCGTGGCAGCTCATGACGATTCCCGCGATGCTCCCGGAACGACCGTCCGCGTCGATGAACGTCTTCACCCTGCTGCGCCGGCCCTCGGTCGCCTACGGCATGGCCGCGATCCTGCTCCTCTTCATGGGGCAGTTCGCGTTGTTCACGTACCTTCGACCGTTTCTCGAGGCCGTGACCAAGGTCGACGTGTCAACGCTGTCACTGATGCTGTTGGGAATCGGTGTCGCCGGTCTGCTTGGGACGTCACTGATCGGAGGGATGCTGACGACGCGGCTCTTCCTCGTGCTCGTCCTAATTCCACTCTCGATGGCGGCACTCGCTGTCGCATTGATTGCGTTCGGGAGCGCGATGTGGGGCACCGCGGCCCTGCTCGCCGCGTGGGGCCTGATCGCGACGCCGGCGCCGGTGGGATGGGGGACGTGGCTGACACGCACGCTGCCGGACGACGCCGAGGCCGGTGGCGGGCTGATGGTGGCGACCATTCAGCTGGCGATCACGTTGGGCGCGTCGTTGGGCGGCCTGCTGTTCGACCTGCGCGGGTATCAAAGCACGTTTTTTGTGAGTGCCGTCCTGCTCTGCGCGGCGGCCTACCTGGCCTTCAAGGCCGGCCGAGTGGCCGGCACTCTCTAAAGGAGCGAACACCATGCGAGCCACCATCCTGTACGGACCCCGCGACATCCGCGTCGAGGACCGTCCGGATCCCACCATTCTCGAACCCACTGACGCCATCATCACGATTACGGCGGCCTGCGTCTGCGGGTCTGACCTCTGGCCGTATCGCGGCGTGCAGCAGGTCAGTCAACCCACGCCGATGGGCCACGAGTATTGCGGCATCGTCGAGGCAGTGGGCAAAGCGGTCCGCGCGATCAGGCCGGGCCAGTTCGTCGTGGGTTCGTTTGCCGCGTCGGACAACACGTGCGCACATTGCCAGTATGGGTATCAGTCCTCGTGTGTGCACCGCCAGTTCCTCTCCGGCGCCCAGGCGCCCATGTTCCGGGTACCACTCGCCGACGGCACGCTCGTCGCCACGGCCGACGTCCCACCCGACCACCTGATTCCAAGCCTGCTGGCCACGTCTGACGTGTTCGGGACCGGCTGGTTCGCCGCGGACGCGGCCAACGTCAAGCCAGGCGCGACCGTCGCCGTAGTCGGTGACGGGGCGGTCGGTCTCCTGGGTGTGCTCTCGGCGAAGCAAATGGGCGCGGAACGGATCATCGCCATGAGCCGCCACCCGGCGCGACAAAAGCTGGCGCGGGAGTTCGGCGCCACCGAGATCGTCATTGAGCGAGGCGACGAGGGCGTCGCGCGGATCAAAGATCTCACCAAAGGCACCGGCGCCGACTCCGTGCTCGAATGCGTGGGCACGCAGGAATCCATGATGCAGGCGGTTCGCGCCACGCGCCCCGGCGGCGGGGTTGGCTTCGTCGGCGTACCGCATGGGGTCGGCCTTGACGGCGAGCAGCTCTTCTACTCCCACGTGCGATTGCATGGCGGCCCGGCGCCGGTGCGCCGATACCTGCCCCACCTCATCGATCTCGTCCTGAAGGGCGTCATCGATCCCGGCAAGGTCTTCGATCTCACGCTGCCGCTCGACCAGGTGGCAGAGGGATATCGAGCGATGGACGAGCGGCGCGCGATCAAGGCGCTGCTGCGACCATAGAAACATCATGACCAAACATTGCGCCGTCGCGATCGCCGCGGTGTTGTTGTTGCCATCGTGCGCGAAGGGAACCCGAATGGCCGCGACGGCCCAGAAAGGGATTCACACATCCATGCTGTCCGACGATGACCTTGCGTCAGTGTCACCGGCTCTCGAGCGTTTCCGGCGGGAGGCGTTAGAGGCGAGCCTGTGGAAGCGCCCACAGCTCTCGCGCCGCGACCGGAGCATCGTGACGATCGCGGCCCTGATTGCCCGGAATCAAACCGCCGAGCAAGCGCACTATCTCGCCCTCGCACTGGACAACGGCGTCCGCCCGAGTGAGATCTCCGAGATCATCACGCATCTGGCGTTCTACGCCGGGTGGGGGAACGCGATGGCCACCGTCCAGATCGCGCAAGCCGTCTTCGATGCGCGCGGGGTGGCCCGCTCCGCGTTGCCGGCCGCCACGCCACCGCTACTGCCGCTCGATCAGGCTGCGGAGGCCCAGCGCGCCGCCCTGGTCGAAGGGACCGTGGGCCCTGTTGCGCCGGGCCTCGTGGCGTACACCAGCGACGTGCTATTCAAGGACCTGTGGCTTCGGCCCGCCCTTGCGCCGAGAGATCGCAGTCTCGTGACCGTCAGCGCACTGATCGCGTCAGGCCAGGTCGGACAGGTGACGTATCACCTCAATCGCGCGATGGACAGCGGCCTGACGCAGGAAGAAGCCGGCGAGGTGATCACGCACCTCGCCTTCTACGCCGGATGGCCGAATGCGTTCTCTGCGGTACCTGTCGCGAAAGACGTCTTCGACAAGCGTCCGCGCTGACGGAGGGAGGTCCTGGTGTGACGCGATTGATCGGTCAGACAGAAACGGCAGGCGACGAAACTCGGCGGCCGGGTCGATTCACCAGACGCTCTGTCCTGTGGATGTCCATGGCGGCGTTCACATCACCGTTGTTGGCAGGGGCGTGGAGTAGAAGAGGAGGAGGCGACATGGACATCAAGCGAACTGGATCCCAGCCCTCGGCAAAAGGACCTGCGGAGTGGTTCACAGGAACCGTACGCATCGACCCGCTGTTCGACGCGCCCGTGCCGGCGCGCGCGGCGGGCGGGAGCGTCACGTTCGAACCGGGCGCCCGCACCGCATGGCACACGCACCCGCTCGGCCAAACGCTGATTGTGACGTCCGGCGCCGGTCGCGCGCAGCGGTGGGGTGGTCCGATCGAGGAGATCCGGCCCGGGGATGTCATCTGGATTCCGCCAGGCGAGAAGCACTGGCATGGTGCCGCGCCAACGACGGCCATGACCCACATCGCCATCCACGAGAAGCTTGATGGCAAGGCCGTGGACTGGCTGGAACACGTGACCGCCGACCAGTACGACGGACGGTCCAGCCGAGGCTAGGCGTCTGATGGCCCGATACACTTCAATCGCGTCGCTGATTCTCACTCTCGCACTCGCCTGCGCTTGGCCCTCCTCACTGGCGGCGCAACCTGGCGAGCGCAGGCAAGCTATGAGCAACACAATCACAATCACAATCAGGATCGGGGACAAGGTCTTCGGAGCGACCCTCTCAGACAACGCCACAGCTGCGGCCTTCAAGAAGCTGCTGCCGCTGTCGGTCACGATGACCGAGCTGAACGGCAACGAGAAGTTCGCCACGCTGCCGGGCACGATCCCCGGCCGTGCATCGACGCCTTCTTCCATACAAACGGGAGACTTGATGCTGTACGGCTCGAATACGCTGGTGCTGTTCTACAAGTCGTTCTCCACCCGCTACAGCTACACGAAGATCGGGAAGGTCGAGGACCCTGCCGGACTGGAGGCCGCACTCGGGTCCGGAGACGCAGTGGTTACCTTCGAGGCCAAGCGAGAGAAGTGATAGGTCGAGCTTGGGCGCACGCGTCTTCTCCTCATTCGTTGGACTTGTGACTGGCAGTCAACACCCCTTGCGAGGATTGGCGGCTAATCAAAGCCATCAGCAGCTGGCAACATCGTTCGCCGGGACCGGCTGCGATGCGGTGGAGCACTCCGGTGGGCACCAGAGTTGCGGAAGCGGGTGAGGACCGTCCGCAGCGTCGCCGCCGATCGATGCAACCATGATGCAGGCGGGTATGCCCCACGCGGCCGCCAGCGACGCGACTGGATCGTGAAGCCGCGTGAGCTCACGTGCAGTGGCTGTGCGACTACACGCCGTGGCTCGTGCCTCCTGGTGACCAGCCCCTGGACACGGTCACGGCCATCGTTCGGCCACATGTGATCGGCGAGTAGGAAGATTCGACGATATGGCGTCACCCCTCCTTCGTCTCGGCTTGATTGCGGCCCTCTTGATCACGACCGCATGCCGATCGCGCGACGTTCCGGGCTTGCCGGCGCTCCCTGCCAACCAACTCCACGCCGTCGCCGACTTCTCGGTCATTGCGGACAAGGAAGACCGGTCTCGCGCACTCTTTCTCGAGGCGAGCCGGGTCTTTCTCCATCCACGGTGCGCCAATTGCCACCCGAACGGTGACGTGCCCGCGCAGGGGATGCAAATGACCCCGCATCAGCCGCCGGTCACACGCGGCCCTGACAATCACGGCGTCGTCGGCATGGAGTGTACGGGCTGTCACCAAGACCGCAACCTCGTTCAGGCCCGCGTGCCCGGCGCGCCCGACTGGCACCTTGCCCCTCGCGAGATGGCGTGGGTCGGCAAGACGCCGCGGCAGATCTGTGAGCAGATCAAGGATCCGAAGAGAAACGGCGGCAAGTCGCTCGCTGAGATTGTCGAGCACAACGCGCACGACAAGGCGCTCGTCGCATGGGGCTGGTCCCCGGGCGCCGACCGCGAGCCGGCACCAGGAACCCAGGAGCAGTTCGGGGCGATCGTCGCCGCGTGGGTCGAAAGCGGCGCCGAGTGCCCGAGTCAGGAAGTGCGGCGATGAACATCACCCTTCGTGTCAACGGCACAGACCGGCAGCTCGATGTCGATCCGGAGATGCCACTGCTCTGGGCCCTGCGCGACGTCATCGGTCTGACCGGAACCAAGTACGGCTGTGGCGAGGCGCTCTGCGGGGCGTGTACGGTGCACCTCAATGGACAGGTGGTGCGGTCGTGTGTCACGCCGGTTCGCCGCGCGGTGAACGCAGAGGTGGTGACCATCGAGGGTCTCTCGCCCGACGGCACTCATCCGCTGCAGAAAGCCTGGGTCGAACTCGGCGTCCCACAGTGCGGTTTCTGCCAGGCCGGGCAGCTGATGACGGCCGCGGCGCTGCTCAAAAAGCATGCTCGGCCGACCGACGAGCAGATCGACCAGTCCATGGCGGGCAACCTGTGTCGGTGCGGAACCTACGGGCGAATTCGTGAGGCGATCAAGAAAGCCGCGGGAGTTGGCCAGTGAGCGTGGGCCCGGTGCTGATCCCTCGACGGTCGTTCCTCCGTGCCTGCGGCCTGACGGTCGGCGGTGTCGCGCTGGGCTACTACTTTCCGGTGGACGCGCAACGACCCACGAACGAGCCGGGCAAGCCGCCGGCGCCCAAGCCGGTCACCGGCTCGCAGGCCATTGAAGGCGCCGCCCCGGGGCTGAACCCCAACGTCTTCATCCATGTCGGTCCGGACGGCATCGTCACCATCGTGTGCCACCGCTCGGAGATGGGCCAAGGGATCCGGAGTTCGCTGCCGGTCTTGATCGCGGATGAACTCGGCGCGCAGATGGCGCGCGTGAAGATCGTGCAGGCCGACGGGGACAAGGCCTACGGCGACCAGAACACCGACGGCTCGAACAGCATTCGCGGCATCTACGAGGACATGCGGCGCGTGGGTGCGACGGCGCGCGTGATGCTCGTCGCCACGGCCGCGAAGCGATGGAACGTTCGCCCTGAGGACTGTGTCGCGCGGGATCACGCCGTCACCCATCTGCCCACTGGCCGCGCGCTCGGCTTCGGAGAGTTGGCGCTCGAGGCCGGCAAGCAGAAGGTGCCGTCAGCGCAGGACGTCGCGCTTCGGCCGGTGTCTGAACTCACTCACCTAGGGAAACCGTTGCCGCTCCTCGATGCGCCTGCCTACGTGACCGGCCAGGCGATCTACGGCGCGGACGTCAAGATCCCGGGGATGCTCACGGCCGTGATCGCACGGCCTCCGGTCGTTGGCGGGAAGGTCGCGCGTTTCGACGCGACGCGAGCGTTGGCGGTGCCGGGCGTTCGCAAGGTGATTGAAGTCCCGCCGCCGAAGCCCCCGTACGGTTTCCAGCCGTGGGGTGGCATCGCGGTGGTGGCGGATCACACCTGGGCCGCGATGCGTGGACGAGCCGCACTCGACGTAACGTGGGAGTCCGGTCCGAACGGCAGTTACGATTCGGCCCAGTACCGCGAGGCCCTTGCCAAGGCGGTCGCGGTGCCCGGAAGTGTCGCACGCAAGGTGGGTGACCCGGAGGCGGCGCTGAAGAGCGCGGCGCGAATCGTCGAGGCCGAGTACCACGTGCCACACCTGCCGCACATGCAGATGGAGCCAGTCGTCGCGGTGGCACACGTCAGCGGTAATCGTTGCGAGGTGTGGGCCCCGACGCAGAATCCGCAAGCGGCGCAGACGGAAGTCGCTCGGGTGCTCGGCATGCGCCCCGACAACGTTCGCGTCCACGTGACCTTTCTGGGCGGCGGGTTCGGCCGCAAGTCGAAGGCCGACTTCTGTTCCGAGGCGGCGCTGCTCTCCAAGCAGGTCGGCGCGCCTGTGCGCGTGCAGTTCACGCGTGAAGACGACGTGCGGCACGACTACGTGAATGCCGTCAGCACCAACCGGCTGACCGCAGGCCTCGACGCCAGCGGCCGGGTGGTAGCGTGGCGGCATCGCACCGCATTTCCGTCCATTTCAAGCGTGTTCGGCGGGCCGGCAAAGCCAGGCAACGACGACCTGCAGCAGGGCGTGCTGGATCTGGCATTCGCGGTACCCAACCTCTCCGCGGAAATCTGCGACGCCACCGCGCATACCCGCATCGGGTGGCTGCGATCGGTCTACAACATCTTTCAAGCGTTCTCGATTGGCTCGTTCGTGGACGAGATCGCGGAGGCCAAGAAGGCAGATCCCCGCGACATCTGGCTCGAGCTCATCGGCTCGCCGCGGAAGATGTCGTTGGCCGACCTGGGCGTCGATAAGCTGCCGAACTACGGACAGCCGCTCGAGCAGCATCCCGTGGACGCGGGGCGTCTGCGTAGTGTGATCGAGCGCGTCACCAAGGTTGCCGGGTGGCGTGGCCGCCAAACGGGCGGTCGTGCGTTCGGCCTCGCCGCGCACCGGAGTTTCCTCAGCTACACGGCGGTCATCGCCTCAGTCGTCAAGCGCGCGAACGGGACGTTCGGCGTCCAGGACGTGTGGATATCGTTCGACGCCGGCACGGTCGTCAATAGCGATCGCGTCCGAGCCCAGCTCGAAGGCGCGGTGATCTTCGGGATGAGCCTTGCTCTGTATGGCGGCATCACGATGAAGGGCGGCGCGATCGAGCAGGACAACTTCCGGGGCGGCGGACGCATCGTCCGGATCAACGAAGCGCCGAGGAGCATTTCCATTGATCTCGTGGAAAGCACCGCGGCGCCCGGAGGCGTCGGTGAACCAGGCGTGCCTCCCGTAGCGCCAGCAATCGCGAACGCGCTATTCGCACTCACCGGGCAACGGATTCGCGAACTACCGTTGTCCAAATCGGTAGCGGTCTAAAGAGGAACTGTCAACATGCGCAGTCAGATCCCCGTACCCCGCACGACACCGGCGTCATGAGCAGCAGCCTCTACCACTTCGCGCAGGAACTGTTCAAGGAATAGAGACCGGGTCCGCGCGTCTGCCACGCATCCGCTTCGACTTGTGACTCACAGTCAACAGCCCTTCCGACAATTGGCGGCTAATCAAAATCCTCAGCAGCTGGCAACATCGTTACATGCGCAGTGTGATCCGCGTTCCACAGCTCGTCGCGCTCTCGGCCTGCGTCTTGACGGCGACGACTCTTATGGCGCCGTCGGCCTTTGCTCAGAGCGTCATTCCGCTTTACCCCGGAGATGCGCCCGGCAGTCCCCCTCAGGCCAATCAGGAGAAGCAGTATTTTTCGCGGGCCTGGAACACCGAAGTCGTCACCAACGTGAGCCGGCCCACGCTCACGGTGTTCAAGCCTACCGGCGGGGTGAGTAGCGGCAGCGCCGTGATCATTTGTCCCGGCGGCGGCTTCATGGCCCTCTCCATCGAGAATGAAGGAAACCAGGCCGCCACATACCTCGCCGCGCGCGGGATGACGGCGTTCGTCTTGCGGTACCGGCTGGTGCCCACCGGGGACGACGCGACCGAGGAGTTTGGCCGACTGATGCAAAACGACCGCGCCCGATTCGATCAGATGGTGGCGAAGGCTGTACCGGTCGCGATCGAAGATGGCATGGCTGCTGTGGCGTTCGTGCGCCAGCACGCAGCAGAGTACGGCGTGTCGCCCGACCGAGTGGGGATCATGGGCTTCTCGGCGGGCGGTGGCGTCACAACAGGCGTCGCGTTCCATTACAAGCCAGAGAGCCGGCCCGCCTTTGTAGGGTTCATTTACCCAGGCGGAGAGGAATTTGCCGATGCGAAAGTTCCGGCCGACGCGCCGCCTATCTTTATCGCGGCAGCGACGGACGACATGCTCAGCCTCCCCACGGTCAGCATCGCCCTCTACCAGAAGTGGACCACCGCCAGAGCTCGCGCCGAGATCCACATGTACGCGAGGGGCGGTCACGGCTTCGGCATGCGCGCCCGGAATATTCCTACCGACCACTGGATTGACCGCTTCGTGGACTGGCTTGGGCTGGAAGGCTTTCTGAAGAGATAGCGCCTCCGCTGCCCGCGTTTGGTGAGCGGAGATCGTTGCACCGCGATTCGCGCGTCACCATCAGCCCGGGAGCGATCTCTCGATCTCCGAATCCCGCGAGCACATCAACGTCCTGCTTCAATGTGTAGCCTCCGTCAACAACCGCGACCGTCTGTTCGCATCAGACCGTAAGGATTGTTGACGGAGCGTCAACAGCCTTTGCATCCTTTCCCGTCTACCCAGCCGGCATCTGCGAGTTTTACGCTCGATGTCGCGATGTCGACAGCAGCGAGCTTCTGTTCCAGCCGACGTGCCGGAACTTTAGGTGACCAACCCATGCAGACAAAGTTCGGAGACACACTATGAAGCGACCGACACGGCGGTTCGTCCTTATGGTTTTGGCGGCGGCCTTCGGCGCCGGCCTGACCGTCCTGGCCCAGCAGCCCGCGCGGCCCCTTGGCGCCTTGGTCGTTCCGGCGGGCTTCAAGTTCGAGGTGTTCGCCGAGAACGTCACCAACGCGCGCATGATGGCGCTCGGCCCGCAGGGCACCGTGTTCGTCGGGTCGATGCAGGCCGGCAAGGTGCACGCGGTCTTCGACCCGAACCACGACGGCAAAGCCGATCGCGTCGTCGTCATCGCGAGTGGCCTCGATTCGCCTAACGGCGTCGCGATGCACGATGGCGCGCTCTACGTCGCGACGGCGAGTCGGCTCCTGCGGTTCGACGACATCGAGCGCCACCTCGACGCGCCCCCGACGCCGGTCGTCGTGCGCGACAGCCTGCCCAATGGGACGGGGGCCTACCACTCGTGGAAGTTCATCGCGTTCGGACCCGACGGCCGGCTCTACATGTCGGTCGGCGTGCCGTGCAACGTGTGCGCCCCTCCCGCGATGACGGCGTCCATCCTGCGGATGAAGCCGGACGGGTCGGACGTGGAGGTGTTCGCCGAGGGGGTGCGTAACAGCGTCGGCTTCGACTGGCACCCGGTGACACACGAACTGTGGTTCACCGAGAACGGCCGCGACATGCTCGGCGACGACGTCCCGAACGACGAGCTCAACGTGGCATACAAGCCCGGCCTGCATTTCGGCTTCCCGTTCTGCCATCAGGGAGACGTCCCGGATCCCGAATTCGGCGCG
>Ga0207701_10000869_pt1 | contig 32065 bp, 24 predicted proteins | sample KBSSwiSSwithPhiX_FD_184294 | JGI IMG/M metagenome (GOLD analysis project Ga0207701, IMG submission 184294) | Switchgrass rhizosphere bulk soil microbial communities from Kellogg Biological Station, Michigan, USA, with PhiX - S5 (SPAdes) (version 2) | ecosystem: Environmental > Terrestrial >... | reverse complement strand
GGCCGAGACCCGCCACCCGCCCCGTAATCCGGGCGGGTGGCGGCAAGCGTGACCAAGATTATCGGTAAAAGCTGTGCGCTGGAACGTAACGCGCGGCCGCCCGGCGGCGGCCCACGTTCCAGACTTCTCCGCAAGCAGCGCAGCGCCAGTAACTCGCGGCATTCACGACTTTGCTGGCCGTCGACACGTCAGGTGAGTGACAGGTCGGACAATGCGTCGGCGTGCCGGTGGCATCGTCCGCTTGCGGTACGTCGCGCATTACGCTCGCTTAAGCAAGTGTCACATGCTCGGCGCGCGGCCCCTTTGGCCCCTGGCCCTTTTCGAACGACACCGACTGCCCTTCGCGGAGGTCGTCGAACCGGACCCCCTCGCACGCGGACTGATGGAAGAAGTACTCGCTGCCGTCCTGAGCGGCGACGAAGCCAAACCCTTTGTCCGTTACCAGCCGCTTGATCGTGCCCTTGGTAGCTGCCATCGAAAACACTCCTGCGATACAGATAGGCGCGGCGCGACGCGAGATTGCGCCGACCGTATGGCTTTGATGAGTGCTGAGCGTCGTCGGGTGAGCGCCGGCGGAGCGACAGTCCCAGGAAAGCGCGCGAACATAGTATACGGTGACCGCGCCGACGGCAATCGAACTTTGAGCCGGGACGAATTCGACCCCGGCAGCCCCCCGGACCGGAACCGGCCGGCCGGGGGCAGACTGCCGCCGCCGCTTACTTACGCGCCGCGGCCTGCAGGGACAGCGCGATCTTCACGTCATCCCCGACCAGGAACCCGCCCGTCTCGAGGGCCGCGTTCCAGAGCAGGCCGAACTCCTTGCGATTGACCGTGAACTCGGTCTCGAGCCCCAGCTTCTCGTTCCCCCAGGGATCGATCGCCTTGCCCAGCACCGACACCGGCACGGTGATCCGCTTCGTCACGCCGCGAATCGTCAGGTCGCCGGTCACGTCGAAGCGAGCGTTGCCGGCAGGCGCGATCCGGGCGCTCGTGAAGGAGAGCGTCGGGTACTTGTCGACGGCGAAGAAATCGTCGGAACGCAGATGGGTGTCGCGGTTCGCTTCGCCGGTATCGATGCTCGCCGCCTCGATCGAGATCTCGACGGAGGACTGCTCCGGCTGCGCCTCGTCGTAACGAATCGTCCCGGTGAAGGTCGAGAAGCGGCCGCGGACCTTCGTCAGCAGATGGCGCACCTGGAAGGTAACTTCCGAGTGTGAGGGGTCGACATCGAACGTCCGGGCGCCAGTAAGAGTAGTCGTCGCAGTCATGGTCATGATCCTTTCGTCTGAGTAACCGTTTGTGAGTTGACTTACCGCGTAACGAGCCTGAATGTGGTGGCCCAGGGGTCGCGGACCCGCGCGTGCTCGCCGTCACGCTCCACCGCGTATCCGCTGCGCTCGAGACTGTCGATCGCGGCGGCGACGTCCGCCTCCGCCGGCAGCACGAGGTCCCACGACAGCAGCCGTGCCTGATCTGCCGCCGGCGGAATAGCCGGGGCCCAGGTGTTGGTGCCGAGGTGGTGGTGATAGCCGCCCGCCGAGAGGAACAGCGCTCCCGGGTAGTTCCACACCACCTTGTCGAAGCCGAGAGCGCGATGGAAGAACGCCTCCGCGCTGGCGAGGTCGCCGACATGGAGGTGCATGTGTCCCATGACCGTGCCGTCCGGCATGCCGGTCCAGGGCTTCCCGCCGCCGGCGGCCACGAGATCGCGGACCGCGAGCGGCTCGGTCGTCATCCGCAGCTGACCGTCGGCGTATTCCCAAGTCGAGCGGGGACGGTCGGCGTATACCTCGATTCCGAGGCCGTCCGGATCGTTCAAGTAGATCGCCTCGCTCACCAGGTGATCCGACATCCCCGCCGCCATCCCGATCGCCGCCAGATGGGCGACGAAGCGGCCGAGGGCCGCCCGGTCCGGCAGCAGGATCGCGAAGTGGAACAGCCCCAGCGCGCCGCGGCGGCCGATACCGCGCAGCCCGGGCGCGGTCTCCAGCCGGATGAGGATCGGCGCGCCGTTGTGAGGCGCCAGCGCTGCCGCGGTGGCGGAACGCTCGACCGTGCGCAGGCCGAGCACGCGTTCGTAGAACGTCACCGAGCGGTCGAGATCGCTGATCAGGAGCCGCACCGCGCCCACGGTGGTCGCCGCGGGGAGGCGGTAGCCGGGCGCAACAATTCCCTGGGGCTCCCTCGCGTCAGATTGGCGACTCATCGTCATGTTCAGTCCTCAGATGTTCTCACAACAGGTGTGATAACACTTATATGCGCAAAAAAATTTCGGTCAGCCCTCGACGCCGCTCCGCACGCTGGTCAGCAAATCGATGAGCTGTTTCAGGTGTTTGCCGTCCACATGCCCGAGCTGACGACGGTGAATCCGCAGGATCTCCTGATCGAGACGTTCCAGCAAGGCCAGCCCCTGCGGCGAGATCCGGGCGGTGACATAGCGGCGATCGTCGCCATCGCGCACGCGCGCCAGCAGGCCCGTCTCTTCCATGCGATCGAGCAACCGCGTCACATCCGGGACCCGGCGCACCAGCCGCTCTCCGACCTCGTTGCGGCACAGCCCATCGGCACCGGCGCCGCGAAGAATCCGCAACACGTTGTATTGCGTCGGCGTGATGTCGAACGGCTTCAGCGCCTGCACCAGCGCATGCTCCAGGACCGCTGCCGTGCGCGCGATGTTGAGGGTCGCCTCTTCCTCGAGGCAGCACCACGGCTTGTTCTGCTTGAGGTCGTCCTGTAGGCTGCGCGGCGTCACGCGAAGATAATACGTGTTATCACACCCATTGTCAAGAGGGATCGCGCGAACTCGTCTGGTTGGGCGACGATAGTCGCATGGAACGACTGGTGTGGATCTGTCTCGCCGGAGCCGCCGGCACCGGCACACGCTACCTTGTCGCGGTCTGGGCCGCACAACGATTCGGTAGCGCCTTCCCGTACGGCACCCTGATCGTCAATCTCTCCGGATGTTTCGTCATTGCCGCCCTCATGCACGCGGCGTTGGCCCTTGGATGGCCGCCGACCCTCCGCGCCGCCCTGACGATTGGCTTCGTCGGCGGCCTCACTACTTATTCCAGTTTCAATTACGAGACGATGCGGTTGTTTGAAGAAGGCGCACTGGCGACGGCAATGGTCAACATCGGGCTCACGCTGGTCGGCGGTCTTGTGGCCGGTGGGCTGGGCCTTGTCACGGCCCGCGAAGTCCTGGGACGGTGAAGCGGAGGGATCGCGATGCGCGTACTCGACGGCGATCGGTTCTTGACCCGGATATTTCTGGGCGAATCCGACAAGTGGCACCACACGCCGCTCGCCCGAGCGCTCCTCGAGCGGCTTCGATCTGAAGGCTTTGCCGGAGCGACCGTCATGCACGGGGTCGCGGGATTCGGCGCCAGCAGCGTCATTCACACGGCCGGACTGCTCGAACTGTCGACGGATTTGCCGGTCGTCATCGAAGTCGTGGACGACCAGCCGCACGTCGATCAACTCCTCCCCATTCTGGACGAGATGATCACAGGCGGGGCGATGGTCACCGTCGAACGGGTCCGCGTGTTGCGCTACGCCGCTGGACCGAAACGGCCGCGGTCCGAACCGGAATAAGCCGCGACAGTGTCAGCCGACCGCGGGCAGCAGCGTTCGCACTCGCAGCGTCACGACCGACGAGCGAGACTCCACTTCAGCAGCGGTGGCGTCGCCAAAGTCGTGACGATCTGCGACTGCGCAACCGTCGATCGACAACGACGTTTACGGGTTCGCATCGGGACGCACGCTGTGGCGCGAAGTGGTTGAATCGATGGTGCGCCGGCGGCCTGATCGCCGGCCTGCTCGGCCTCGCGTGCGCCAGGCAGATCATCGGTCACTGACCGTCTCGCCCGCATGCTGATCGGCAGCGGCCGGCGCGCGGGCCGTCGCGCCGGAGAGACCGAAGGCGTCCGCGAGCAGCTCGTACGAGCGCCGCCGCGCCTCGTGGTCGTAGGTGATCGTCACGACCATCACTTCGTCGACACCGTACGCCCGGGCCACACCGCGAATCTGCGGCACGACGGTCGCCGGGCTGCCGACGATCGTCCGGCGCTGGCGGACGACGGCGAAGGGATCGTCGATCGGGCGCGCGAGGAACTCGAGCGCGGTTTCGATCGGTGGCACGGGCCGCAACTCACCACGCTGGAACAGCGTGAAGGCCATGCGCGCGCTGGCCGAGATCCGCTGGGCCTCGGCATCCGTCTCGGCGCACAGCACCCACACCGCCACCAGACCACGCGGCGAGGCGTGCGGCGCGACCCGCGGCGGCACAAACGCCGCGGTGTAGCGGTTCATGATCGGGTCGCCCGCCGGGTTGATGAAGTCGGCGAAGGCGTACGGCAGTCCGAGCTCCGCGGCCCAGATCCCGCTCTGCGGCGACGATCCGAGGAGCCACGGCTCCGGACGCTCGACGGAGCCGTGCAGCGGCCGCAGCCGCGCGAACGGATGGTCGGGCGGCAGCGTGTGATCCACATGGCCGAGCAGCTCCACGAGCTGCTGCGGAAAGTCGTCCGGACCCGGCTGACGACGATCGCGCTGGAGCGCGTAAGTGGTGGCCGGATCGGTGCCGGCGGCGCGGCCCAGCCCGAGATCGATCCGCCCCGGCGCGAGCGCGCTCAGCATGGCGAACGTCTCGGCGACCTTGAGGGGGCTGTAATGCGGCAGCATGATGCCGCCGCTGCCGACGCGGATGCGCGTCGTTTCGCGCGCGACCGGCCCGATCAGGACCTCCGGCGCCGTGCACGCGAGCATCGGCGTGCCATGATGCTCGGCCAGCCAGTAGCGCGTGTAGCCCAGGCCGTCAGCGAGACGCGCGAGGTCCAGCGAGTGACGCAGCGCGTCGCCGGCACTGGATCCTTCCGAGATCGGCGACTGGTCGAGGACGCTGAGGCGAAGCGGAGTGGTCATGAGGTCAGTTGGCCGCGTTCAGCGGAACCTGAGTGGCGCTATGGGCGGCGGCAATCTCCGCGAGGTCGGCGCTGGTCAGCCGGACCCGGCCCGCATCGATCCAGCCATCAACCTGCGCCCCGGACCGGGCCCCGACGATCGCGCCGGTCACGCCGGGGTTCGTCAGGACCCAGGCGACCGCGATCGCCGACACCGTCACGCCGTGGCGGGCCGCGATCGGCCGCAACGCGTCACGCAAGGCGATGTTCGCCGACAGCTTGGGCTCGTTGAACTCCGGTGACTTCCGCCGCCAGTCGTCCGCTGTCAGGGCCGCGACACGGGCGGTGCTGAAGGAATCGGTCAGGATTCCCGCCTGCATCGGGCTGTAGCAGATCACGCCGGTGTCGTGAGCCGCGGCCCATGGAATGCCGCGGGCCGCGATGTCGCGGCGGATCGCTGAAAACGGAATCTGCAGCGACTCGACGTGGTGGATGGGCTCGCACCGATCGAGGAGCGGCGGACCGAAGTTCGAGAGCCCGGCGAGACGCACCTTGCCCGCTTCGACCAGCCTGGCCATCGCCCCCCATGAATCCTCGACCGGGATGCCGGTCTCATCCGGCCAGTGGAACTGGAAGAGATCGATCCGCTCGACACCGAGGCGGCGCAGCGATTCGTCGCACTCCTCGGCGATCCGCTCGGGGCGCAGCGATCGGATCGGCGTCAGGCTGCGGTCGTGCGGGTCCCATTGCAGGCCCCCCTTCGTGAACACGAGCGGCCGATCGGCGTCCGGCAGCGTCCGCAGGAACCGCCCGACGACTTCCTCCGAGTGGCCCAGCCCGTACACCGCTGCGGTGTCGATCCAGTTGATCCCGAGATCGATCGCCCGCCGCATCGCGGCGATCGACTCGCCATCGTCCTGCGGCCCCCAACTGTAGGCCCATCCGCCGCCACCGGCCGCCCACGCGCCGAAACCCACCACCGTGATGTCGACGCCGCTGCGGCCCAGGGGGCGACGAGGAAGAGTCGTGTTGGTCATGCTATGAGTTCTCTTAGGTTCGCGCTTCCCGCTTGCTGCTTGCCGCTTCCGCTTCTCGCTTCTCGCTTCAGACTGCCGCCTTGAGTCACGCGTGGAGCTCGAACGGGGCTCGGGATGGATCTCGCAAATATGAAATGTCAGATGCCTGGGTCACGAGTGTCTCCACATCTGCCATCTGCCCTTTGCCATCTGCCATTTGCCTTCTGCCATCTGCCATCTGCCATCCAGGATGCGCTTTCAGCACCGTGCTACCGCTCCGCCAGCCGCGCCACGTACCGGCGCTCGTCCTCACCAAACCACGGCGGCGACCCGGCCGCGGCATTATCACGCATCCGTGCCGGCTTCGACGTCGCTGGAATCGCCACATGGCAGCGTGGATCGCTCAGCCCCCACTTGAGCAGCGCCTGCGGCCAGGTCGTCACGCCAAACGCCGCGAGCGGCGCGAGATCAGCCGCCGATGGCGTCTGCACGACCAGCCGGCCCTGACCGAAAGGACGCATCAGGATGACGCCCAGGTTCAGCTCTGCCGCCAGTGGCAGGATCCGCGCCTCGATGTCACGCTCGAGCGGGTTGTAGGGAATCTGCACGAAGGTGATCCGTCCACTCCGCATCACCTCGGCCAGCTCCGCGAACGCGCCTGGGCTGTAGTGCGTGGCGCCGATGGCCGTGACCCTTCCGGCGGCGCGCTCGGCGTCGAGCGTATCGAGGTGGGCGCGCCAGTTCACGAGGTTGTGCACCTGATACAACTCGACGTGCCCTCCGAACCACCCGATGGCGCGGGTGATTTGCTCGCGGCCGGTCTCGGTCGAGGGCGTCCACACTTTGGTCGCGACGATCGCCGCGCTCCGCCGGCCTTCAAGGCCCTTCGCCAGCACCTGCTCCGACTTCCCGTACATCGGCGACGAGTCGAACACGCGGGCGCCGCTCGCGAATGCGGCGTCGAGCACCGCCCGTGCCTCGGCCTCGGCGGCGCCGCCGCTCACGTCGAAAGTCCTCCACGTGCCCATGCCAATAACCGGCACGGTCAACCCGGTAGCTCCCAGCAGTCTCGTCTCCATCAACACGCTCACAAGGTCTTCTGCCCCGCGTCGACGACGACCGGGACGGGGAGGATGCCGCGCTCGATGTAGATCGGACGGATCAGCGTCCGGAGCAACGGCAGTTTTGCGTGGAACCACACCGACGCCACGGCACAGGCTGCACCGCCGAGCGCGATCGTCTTCGGCGCGCCCATGCGGCTGGCCAGCACCCCGGCGAGCAGACTGCCAAGCGGCGCGGTGCCGAGAAAGGCCATCGTGTAGAACGCCATCACGCGCCCCCGGAACCGGTCGTCGACGATGGTCTGGAGGATGGTGTTGGTGGCGGCCATCTGCGTCATGAAGCCGGCGCCGACCAGCGGGAGGAGCAGCAGCGACACCCACAAGACGCGCGACATCGCAAAAGCGATCAGGCTGAGGCCGAACATCAGCGTGGCGGCCGAGATCACCCGCCCGAGGCCAACGACCGACGGACGCGAGGCCAGGTACACCGTGCCGCCAAGCGCCCCGACACCGGTCGCCGTCATCAGCCAGCCGAGCGTACTCGGGCCGCCGTGCAGCACGTCCGCGGCAACCACCGGCATCAGCACCGTATACGGCATCCCCATCGTCGACACGATCGCCAGCAGGATCAGCGCGGTCCGGATCGGCACTGAGGCCGACACGTAGGCGACGCCGGTGCGCAACTCGTTGAGGAGGTCGGTCCCGGGCGTGGGGCGAGACGCCGCTGGCGAGAACCGCATCGCCAGCAGCGAGGCGATGACGAACAGGTACGAGATCCCGTCGATCGTGAAGCACCACGCCTCGCCCACCGCGGCGATGATCGCCCCGCCGATCGACGGCCCGATGACCCGGCTGCCGTTGACCATCGAGGAGTTCAGGGCAATGGCGTTCGGCAGGTCGGCGCGATCTTCGACCATCTCGACGACGAACGTCTGCCGCGCTGGCGTATCGAACGCGTTGATGATCCCCTGGGCGATCTGCAGCCCGAGGACGTGCCACACCTTGATCACCCCGGCGAACGTCAGCGCGCCAAGCAGGAAGCTCTGGAGCATCGACAGGATCTGCGTCACCACCAGGATGCGCAGCCGCGGCCAGCGATCCACCAGGACGCCGGCAATCGGGGCCAGCAGCAAGGTGGGAATCTGACCGCAGAAGCCGACCACCCCGAGCAGCAGCTCCGAGCCGGTCAGGCGGTAGACCAGCCAGCTGGTCGCGACCCGCGTGATCCACGTCCCGACCAGCGACGTGCTCTGCCCGGCGAAGAAGAGCCGGTAGTTGCGGTGCTGCAGGGCGCGGGTGAGCTGTCGCGCGCTCGAGGCCATCAGGCGATCTTACAAGCCCGCGCTGCGACCCTGCTCGGCCGGGCAAGCGATCCGGAGCGTCGAGACGCGGCTGACAGCGCGCACAGCCGCCATACTGCGGCAGAAATGCCTTCGTGCCTGGCGCGGCCATGGCCCGCCGGTGGCGCACATGTGACAAGAGCATGGCATGGGCCCGGTACCCGCGAATTGCGTGAAGCGCGTGTCCCTCGGGCAGCGTAAATTGAGTGGTCGGCCACCACGGAGGCTGACCCAGCCACGAGGTTTTGCGTCATGAAGAATGCGCTGGCTGCCGCGCTCGGCGCGGCGGCACTGGCTCTCGGGCCGATGGGACCGGTCGACGCGCAGCAGGGGACTGTCGCCGGCGCCTGCCGGATCAGCGGCCGGGCGACGAGCGCGGCCACGCCGCTGCCCGGCGTGACCGTCACGGTCCAGACCGACGGAGCCGTCAAAGGTGCGACCTCGACGGACCCCGACGGCACGTACCACGTCAACCTACCGCCCGGAACGTATCACCTGTCCGCCGAGCTGACCGGCTTTGGCAAGTTCGAGCGGGACGTCACGGTCGGCGACGCTGGGTGCGCGCAGACCGTCGACGTCCAGCTCGCTCTCGCGCCACGCGTGCCGGTCGCGGCAGCGCAGCCCGGTGCTGCGCCGCCGTCAGCCACCGCAGCGAGCACTCCGCAGCCGGCCGGTCAGCGTGCCGCCAACGCGGGCGGGCGCGGCGCGGCTCCGGCCCAGGGCGCGGCGGCAGGACGCGGTCAGCGCTTCGAGACGCTGGCGGTCCAGACGCAGAACGCGGCGGCGGCCAGCCTCGAAGTGAATCCGCCCGAGCGCGAGAGCGAAGCGGCGGCGCTGCTCCTGCCGCCCGGCTTCTCCACCGAGGGTCCCACGCAGGCGGTCGCCATCAACGGCAGCATGGCCAGCGTCGACCGCGGCATGATGGGCGATCGGCTCGAGGCGATCGGCCGGGGCGAGTTCGATCCGGCCACCGGCGAGTTCGCGCAGGGTTTTGGCCCCGGCGCTCAGGGCGGATTCGGCGGCCGTGGCGGCCCCGGCGGTGACGGCGGGTTTGGTGGACGGGGCGGCCCTGGCGGCCGCGGTGGTCCCGGCGGCCCGGGCGGTCCCGGCGGGTTCGCGCTCGGTGGCCGCGGCGGGCGTCAGAACGCGTACTCCTTCACCAGCAACTACACGTTCGGCGGATCGATCCTCGACAGCGCGCCATACCAGCTGCACGACAACTCCCCGGTGACGCAGAAGCCGTACACGCGCCAGACCTACGGCGGCACGGTCGGCGGGCCGGTGAAGATCAAGCACGTTTATGACGGCACGCGCCGCACCAACTTCATGCTCACCTACAACGGGACGCACGGGGCGAACCTGTTCGATCAGTACGCGACGGTACCGACCGACGCCATGCGCAACGGCGACTTCTCGGCCAGCAGCGTCCCGGTGATCAATCCGGCCACGGGTCAGCCGTTCGCCGCGAATCAGATTCCAACGTCGCTCTTCAGCCCGACCGCGCTCGCGTTCCTGCAGTACATCCCTCAAGCCAATCTGGCCGGCACGGCGCGCAACTTCCACTACGTAACGACGACGAGCTCATCGAACGACAACATCAATCTTCGGCTGACGCACAACTTCACGCCGGCCGCGGCCGGTCGTGGCGGCCGCGGCGGACCCGGCGGTGGAGGCGGCCGCGGCGGCTTCGGCGGGCCCGGGGGGCGCGGCGGACGCGGCGCGCAGCAGGGCACCAGCGTCAGCATGACGGGGCAGCTGCAGTACCGCCACAACGACAACGACCAGACCAACATCTTTCCGACGCTTGGCGGCCAGACGACCGGCTCGAGCCTGTCCGTCCCGATCACGCTCAACGTGGTGCACAAGCGGATCATGCACAACGTGACCGTGAACTTCGCCCGGACGGAGTCGACCGGGCTCAATCGCTATGCATTCGTCAACGATGTCACCGGCAATGCCGGCGTAACCGGGGTGTCGCCCGATCCGTTCGACTGGGGGCTGCCGCAGCTCTCCTTCTCCACGATCGCCAGTCTGCGCGATGTCACGCCCTCACGCCGCACCGACTCGCGTCTGACGCTCGGGTATGGATGGACGCATCCGTCGACGAAGCACACGTTGCGTGCTGGCGGCGATCTGCGTCTCGACAGCAGCACCAGCCGCACCGACAGCAACCCCAATGGCGCGTTCGTCTTTACCGGTCTGTATTCGTCCGGCGGGGTCCAGGTCCACGGCGGCGGGCTCGATTTCGCCGACTTCCTCCTCGGCCTGCCGCAGCAGGCGGCTCTCCAGTACGGGCCCGGGAACGAGGAAGTCCGAGGCAAGTCGATGAGCCTGTACCTGCAGGACGACTGGCGCAAGACGTCGGCCCTGACGTTCAACCTCGGCGTGCGCTACGAGCTCCTCTGGCCGTTCGTCGAGAGTGGCGGCCGCATGGTCAACCTCGATGTGAATCAGGACTTCACCGCTGCCGTTCCGGTGCAGCCGGGCGAAACCGGGCCCTTCTTCGGCACCTTCCCGAAGGGGTTGATCAACGTCGACACGAACAACGTCGCCCCGCGCGCCGGCTTTGCCTGGCGCATCAAGCCGGGCACCATCCTGCGCGGCGGCTACGGCATCAGCTACAACTCGGGTACCTACTCGACCATCGCCCGGCAGCTGGTGGCCCAGCCGCCGTTCGCCACCACCAACACCAGCCTCGGAACAGCCACCTCGCCGCTCTTCTTCACCGATCCATTCATCCAGGTGCCCGACGAAACGACGAACACCTTCGGCATCGATCCCAGGTATGGTCTGGGGCTCGTCCAGACCTGGAATGCGGATCTGTCGAAGGACTTCCGCCAGGCCTGGAACGTGAGCGCCGGTTACACCGAAACGCGCGGCTCCAGCCTCGACATGGTCCGTGCGCCGAATCGCGACCCTGATGGCTTGCGCATCGAAGGCGTGCAGGCGTTCCTGTGGGAGACATCGGAAGGATCGTCGATCCTGCACGCAGGTTCGTTCCGCCTGCGCCGCCGCCCGGTCAAAGGCATCGGCTTCGGCGCGTCGTACACGCTTGCCAAGTCCCGTGACAACGCCTCGTCGCTCGGGGGCGGCGCTACGGTAGTGGCCCAGAACGATCAGGATCTCGGCGCCGAGTGGGGGCTCTCGAGCTTCGACCGCCGGCACCAGCTGACCGCCGACACCAGCATCGAACTGCCGTTCGGACCGAACCGGCCGTGGCTGAACAGCGGCGGCATGTGGGCTGACCTGCTGCGGGACTGGCGCTTCACGATGACGCTGGCGGTGCAGTCCGGCACACCGCTGACAGCGCGCGTCCTGTCGTCGGCGAGCGATGCCGCGCGCGGCACCAATGGCACGCTGCGCGCCGATTACAACGGTGAGGACATCCAGCTCGCCAACCCCACCGCGGATCAGTTCTTCAACACCGCGGCGTTCTCGCTGCCGCCCCCCGGCCTATTCGGCAACTCGTCGAGAAACGTGATCATCGGGCCGGGCAGCAAGCAGCTGAATGCACAGTTCTCGCGAGACGTCCGCATGGGCGGCAATCGCACGGTCACGCTGCAGCTGAATGCGACCAACCTGCTGAACATGGTCAACTACGCCTCCGTCGACACGGTCGTGAATTCGCCGACGTTTGGCCAGATCCTGTCGGTCCGGCCGATGCGGACGATGACGTTCAATTTGCGGTTTCGCTTCTAGGCTTTGGGCCTGAAAGGCGTGCGGATTGTCCCACGTCGCAAGCCGCCCGACCGAGCTGACCGCTGGCAGCTGGCAGCTGGCAGCTGGAAGCTGATATGACCTTTATGAAACGACTCTTTGTCGGCGCCTTCGTCGTGATCGCGCTGGTGCCCATCGGGCCGTCGGCGCAGCAGCCGCCGCCGCAGTCGCCACCGGCGGGCGGTGCCCCGGCGCCCGTCCAGGCGCCGGGCGGCGTCTTCCGCTCACGCCGTGAAGTGATCACCGTCGACGCCATCGTCCGCGACAAGAGCGGGGCGATCGTCCGCGGCCTCACCGCCGAGGACTTCGAGATCCGCGAGGACGGCCGTCCGCAGCAGGTCCTCAACTTCAGCTTCGAAGAGATCAAGGACAAGGCGCCGGCCCGGGTCGAAACGGCCGACCTGCTGGCCGGCGTCGAAGCGAAGCTCCAGGAGCAGACCCGATCGCCGTCGTCCGTCGCCGCGGCGCAGGCTGCCCCGCCGGCGGACGTGCCAACCTCAGAGTCGATGGCCGGCCGTCGCCTGATCACGCTGCTGTTCGACGTCAGCTCCATGCAGCCCGACGACGTGCAGCGGGCGGTGGACTCGGCGCAGAAGTACGTCAGCGAGAAGATGAGCAACGCCGACATGGTGTCGGTCGTGACCGTCAGCTCCACGCTGAACGTGCTGACCGACTTCACCGCCGACCGGGGCAAGGTGGCGAAAGCGCTGACCGCACTCGGGTATGCCGAGGGTACGGCCGTCGCGCCGCCCGACGCGTCCACCGCGGCCACCGACGAAGCGGCCGCCGCCGCCGACGACGCTGCGAGCGACACCTCCGACCTCGACATGTTCAACAACGACATTCGCCTGCGCGCGCTCAAGACGGTGGCCGACACGCTCGCGCCGATCGAGCAGAAGAAAGCCATCATCTACTTCAGCGCCGGACTGCAGCGCAGCGGGCAGGACAATCAGGTCGAGCTCCGGGCGGCGATCAACGCCGCGGTGCGCGGCCACGTGGCCTTCTACACCATCGACACCCGGGGTCTTCAGGCGGTCGTGCCTGGCGGGGACGCGCGGCAAGCCAGCGGGCGCGGCAACGCGATGTTCTCCGGCCGCGGCGTCGCCCAGCAGTTCGACACCCTCAATGCCTCGCAGGATACGCTGACCACGCTGGCCGCCGACACCGGCGGGCGCGCCTTCACGGACACCAACGACTTCGGTGAGGCGTTCGCGAGGGTCCAGAGCGATATGTCGGCCTACTACCTGCTCGCCTACAGCACCAGCAACCCGACGCACGATGGCCGCTATCGGCGTATCGAAGTCCGCATCAAGCGCTCGGGCCTGAAGGTGGAATCCCGCAGCGGCTACTACGCGGATCGCGACTTCACGCATACGAGCCGCGGCGATCGCGAGACGCAGCTGCAGGATCAGCTGTTCTCGGCGGTCTCGGCCACCGACCTTCCGGTGCTGGTCACCGCCGGCTTCTTCCGCGTGAACAGCGACAAGTACTACGTGCCGCTGGCGCTCGCCGTCCCTGGATACGCCGTGCCGGTGGCCAACGAGACGGACAAGGTGTCGCTCGACGTGCTGGGCATGGTCCGCGACGAGCAAGGGCGGCCGCTCGGCCGCTTCCGCGAGACGCTGCAACTGCCACCAGGGACCGGCAAGACCCTCGCCGGCAAGCAGGTTCTCTATCAGTCAGGCGTGACGCTCCCGCCCGGCCGCTTCTCAGTCAAGGCGGTCGTGCGCGAGAACGCTTCGGGCTTGATGGGCACCTACGAGTCCGCGATCACCGTGCCGGAGTTGAAGAAAGAGCCGCTGAAGATCAGCTCCGTCGTGGTCAGCACGCAGATGGAACCGGCGGCGAAGGGCAAGACCGACAACCCGCTGGTCCGCGACGGCGTCCAGCTGGTTCCCAACCTGACGCACGTTGTCGGTCGCGACCAGCCGCTCTTCTTTTATTACGAGGTCTACGACCCGTCGGAGGGAACCGGATCGACGCCGCAGATCCGCACCAGTCTCGCCTTCTACCGCGGCAAGGTGAAGGTGTATGAGACGCCGGTGGTCGAGCGCACCACGATCGACGCGCCCGACCGCCACGCGGCGCTGTTCCAGTTCGAGGTGCCGCCGCAAGCCTTCACGCCGGGGCTCTACACCTGCCAGATCAACGTGATCGACACCATCGGCGGGCACTTCGCGTTCCCGCGCGTCATGCTGTTCGTCAAATAGCGCCGGCCCGCGATCATTCGTAGCGCAGGGCGAGCAGCGGGTTGACCTTGCTGGCGCGCCGGGCCGGTAACCAGACCGCAAGCAGCGCCACCATCGTCAGCAGGATCGGCACGCTGACGAAGACCAGCGGGTCCCGCGCGGTCACGCCGTAGAGGAACGCGGCCAGGACGCGCGACAGCAGGAACGCCGTCGCCAGGCCGATCACGACCCCAACGATCGCGAGTCGCAGTCCCTGGAAGACCACCATCCGGCGGACCTGGCCGAGATCCGCCCCGAGTGCGAGGCGGATGCCGATTTCCTGGGTCCGTTGCGCCACTGAATAGGCCATCAAGCCGTAAATGCCGATCGCCGCCAGCAGCAAGGCCGCGGCGCCGAACACCGTCATCAGCCACATGTTGAAGCGATCGCGCGAGATCGACCGCGCGACGACCTCGCTCATGGTCCGGATGTCGGACACCGGCAGTCCGCTCGCCTCCCGCAGGGCTTCCTGAATCTGCGCACTCACCGAGTGCGGCTCGACGCGGGTGCGGACGACCCAGGCGATCGGGGTCAGGCGGACGTTCAACGCGTTGGCCGCGTCCGGCACCTGGCCCTGCGCGATGTACATCGTCGGCTGCGGATCGTTGTTCAAGCCGCCATCGCGGACGTTGCCGACGACGCCGATGATCTGGCGTTCAGGCTCGGTCGAGAACTCCTTCATGACGTTCCGGCCGATGATCAGGCGGTCGTTCAGCGGATCGCTCTTCGGCCAGAACTGCTTGGCCATTGCTTCGTTGATGATCACGACCGGCGGACTATTGCGCGTATCGCGCTCGGTGAAGGCGCGGCCGCGTTTAATCGGAATCTTGAACACGTCGAAATAGCCCGGCGAAATCGTCAGCCATCCGCCACCGCCGTGCGCGGTACCCTCGAGCGGCCGGCCGGCGATCACGAAGGGCAGCCCGTAGCCGCCTTCGAGCGGGACGCAGCATGTCGCGCTCGCGACCTCGACGCCAGGGATTGCCTGCAGACGCTCGACACCGTCCTTGACCATCCGCTCGACGCCCGCCGACTCCAGGAAGCGCGGCCCGCTCAGCGACATCCGCATCGTCAGCACGTTGGTGGTGTCGAATCCCGGGTCGACGCTCCTGAGCGCGACCGAGGTCCGAATCAGCAGCGCCGACCCGACCAGCAGCACCACCGCGAGCGCCACTTCGACGATCACCAGCACCGAGCGGGTCTTGTTCTGGCGGACGCCGGTCCCCGAACGGGCGCCGCTCTCTTTGAGCGTGAGTCCCAAGTCAGCGCGTGAGCCCTGGAGTGCGGGGATCAGCCCGAAGATGATCCCGGTGCCGAGCGAGATGGCGATGGTGAACGCCACGACGCGCCAGTCCAAGCCGACCAGCGCGCCGTCCTGTCCGATGCGCGGCAGGCCCGCGGTGTTGACGGACAGCAGCGCGCGGATGCCGATCATCCCGAGCACCAGGCCGAGCGTGCCGCCGATGACCGACAACACGATGCTCTCGGTCAACAGCTGCCGGACGATGCGGCCGCGGCCGGCGCCGATGGCGGCGCGGATGGCAATTTCGCGACGACGGCCGGTGGCCCGAACCAGAAGGAGGTTGGCGACGTTGGCGCAGGCGATCAGCAGGACGAAGCTGACCGCTCCGACGAGCACGAGGAGTGACGAGCGCACGTTGCTGACCATGGCCTCACGCAGCGGCTCCACGCTAAAGCCGGCGTTGGGGCCGAGCGCGGTCGGGAACTTCTGTTTGTACTCTGCGGCTGAAGCCTGCATCCGCGCCTTGGCCTGCTCGAGGGTGACCCCTGGCTTGAGCCGGCCCATGGCCCGGAAGTAGTGGCCTTGATCGGGCGAGTTCGGATCGAGCTGGAACGGCACCCACACTTCGGGCGCGGGGCCGAATTCCTGCACGTCGAAGCCGGCGCCGAGCACGCCGATCACGGTGAACGGATCGCCGCTCAACGAGATCGTCTTGCCGATGATGTCCGGGTTGCTCTCGAACCGGCGCTGCCACAGCTGCGCGCTGAGGACGACGACCTTTGGACCGTTCGGGCTGTCTTCCTCTGGCGAGAAGGTCCGGCCCCGCAGGATCGGCGCGCCCACCAGCTTGAAGAAGTCTGCCGACACCTGTCCCGACCGCAACTGCTCCGGGAACGAGCCGCCAGTCAGGTTGACGACACCGGTGCGGAAGGCGGCGACGTCCTGCACGATCCCGGATTGATTGCGGTAGTGCTGGAGTTTCGCCGGCGAAGCCGCCGGGCCGGAGCCCTGCGGTGAGGTGTTCATGAACATCACGATCCGGTCGGGATCGTGAAAGGCGACAGGCTTCAACATCACCGCGTTGACGACCGAGAAGATCGCCGTGTTCGCGCCAATCCCCAGCGCCAGCGCAGCCACCGCCGCGGCCGCGAACGCGGGGCTCTGACTGAACATCCGGAAGGCGTAGCGAAGATCCTTGCCGAGCGCTTCGAGCATCACACGTCCTCAGAAACAGACCTGCGCCAGCCACTCCCGCCGGCGCCCTGGGTTATTGGACGATTACTGTGCCGGATTCGTTGAGAAGTAACACCATCCTCAAGCCCAGCCGCGCAAAGCGGCGGGCGCCTGATGGCATCACGGACGAAGGACTCAGTTTCGTGCTGCGGCTCGCGGCTAGGAGGAACGCGGCACTCGACGTTCTGCTGTGGCGAGTGTCCGCAGCGCGCCGCTGACCAAGTGTCCGGGGGAAAGCCTACGCGCGTCGGTGAAACGCCGTCCTGACGATGTCCCAGATGAACCGGTTGGACCGCCGATGCTGCCAGGTGCCCAGCGAAGCGAGCAGCCCGGCAAACGCGCCCATGATCGCCGTATCCGGCCACCACGCCATCGGCTGATCGGTCACGAAATGCGCGATCAGTGCGAACGCGCCGCCGAACCCGAGAAAGGCTGTACCGGCCACTTTCGCGCTGCGCCGAAGATCGGCCAGCTCGCGACCATTCCGCATCACTGGAGTATAGACCCGCCGCGGCCGGACCGATGGGATGCGGTCGGCGTGGCGCTGGCATTGATGGGTGCGGGGCTGGTGCTATATGCACCGCGCAGGGGGTGATTACGAGACGAACGCCCTGATCGTGCCGTGCGGCGTGTCGAAATGGCCGTCCACGCTCTTCAGCCTGAACGTCGACACCCGTTCGACGCGGGCGAATCCGGCGGTCAACGCCATCTGCTCGAGGCACCGCACCGTGGGGAGCCAGAACGCCTGCCCGTTCAGCCGGCCGACGAAGCGTGCACGCGGCCGCGCGAAGATCCACGCCGACTTGTCGATCCCGGTGCTGATGATGGCTTGCTGTCCGCAGACCTTCCGGAGAGCAAAGAGTGCCCGGAGCGGATCGGTCAGGTGCAGCAGGACGCTCGCACAGAACACCAGGTCGTAGGTGCCGACCCGCTCTGGCGTCAGGTCGTAGACATTGCAGAAGTGACGCCGCACCTGAGACTGGCGGGCCGCGATCGCGAACCCGAACGCACCCTGGTGGTAGGCGTTCCCCGCCGCGCCGGCCGCCTCGAACTGCGCGTGCAACGCCGGGCTGGCGTCGTGCTCGATCCAGTTCGGCAGTTCGGCAGTCGCCACCACGCCGCCGCGCCGCTCGAACTCGAAGGCGAAGAACCCGTGACCGGGTCCGACGTCGAGGACGGTCTTGCCGGTCAGGTCTTCCGGTAATCCATAGTGGCCGAGCAGCGGACGGAGATCGTACGAGCCCGGCGTCACGATCCCGTGTCCGAGATCGAGCCGGTGATACCACTCGAACTCGGAGACGCGGCGGCGGATGTCGTCTGGGGTCAACGGCGTGGTCTCGCGGCTCGCGTGCACGTGCGCGTAGTCTATCCCGCGCTCACCGATCCGAATCCTTCGCACGTGGCGGACACGGCTCAGGCAGCGTTGCAGCGGAGCCTAGCAGGCCGCTGAAAGAGGGCGGCCTGATGTGAAATGGCAAATGGCAGATGTGAAAACACTGGAGTTTTGCCATCTGCCATCTGGCATCTGCCATTGCCATTGCCATGGCCTCAGTTCCCCGCGCGGTACCCCCAGGGCGGCTGCGAGAACAGCCCGCCATCGACCCAAATCGTCTGGCCAGTGACGAAGGACGCCGCGTCGCTCGCCAGGAACGCGACCACGCGGGCAACGTCCTCGGGAAGGCCGATGCGGCGCAGAGGCGAGATGCGTCCCCACGTCTCCGCGTAGTTGGGATCCTCCAGGCGGGTGCGGGGGATCTCGATCGCGCCGGGCGCGACGCAGTTGACGCGAATGCCCAGCGGCCCCAGTTCCACCGCCGCGACCTTGGTGAACATCTCGATCCCGCCCTTGCTGGCCGTGTAGGCGACCAGGCTCGGGAACGCCACCTTGTTGCAGCCGGATCCGATGTTCACGATCGAGCCGCGGCCCTGGCCGCGCATCTGCCGCGCCGCCGCCTGCGTGCACAGAAAGCAGCCCTTGAGGTTGGTCGCGATGACCAGGTCCCACTCCTCCTCTGTGACGTCGAGGAGCGGCGTCCACGTCTGCACGCCGGCGTTGTTGACCAGCACGTCGATCGTGCCGCTGCGCTGCACGACCTGATCGACCATGGCTGTCACGTCCGCGGCGCTGCGGACGTCGCCGCGCACGACGTAAGCCTGGTGACCTGCCGATCTGATCTCCGCAACCGTCTCGTCCGCGCCAGGCGATCCCTCGAGGTCGTTGACCGCAACCTCGAATCCGGCCTCGGCCAGCGCCTGCGCGATGCCCCGGCCGATGCCGCCGCCAGCGCCGGTCACGAGCGCCGCGCGGGCCGATGTCTGATCCGTCGTCATAGCCAACGGATTATTTCATCGATCGCACGACGGGCCGGGTCAGCGCCAGTCGAGGCGTTCGATGTGGATGCCCGCCGCGTTCGTCCAGGCCGCGACGATCGCGTCAGCCGTCGAGACGGCGACAGGATAGCTGCCGTCCGCCACGCGAGCCGCACGGGTCAACGCGCCTCCGCCCGCGGCCGCACGCGCGAACGCCACCCGCTTCGATCCGCCGGCGGACTCGTCCCACGCCACGACCACCCCACCGTCCGCCGTTGCGGTGATCTGCGGATGATGCGGGAGGCCTTGGGTGGGCACGCGCTGCCTGGCGCTGAACGTTCTGCCGTCAGTGGAGATCGCGTGGAACAGGCCGAGCGTCTCCGCCCCCGCTGCGCTCTTCACCATCGTGGGCCACACCACGTGCAGACGTCCCACGGCGTCGATGGCCATCGCCGGGCCGTCGTCCGGGCAGGCGTTCAGCTTCCAGTTGTCATCGCTGACTTTGACCGGGGCCGAGAAGGTGGCGCCCCCATCTTTCGAGACGGCGAACGCGATGTCGCGGATGCCGCCGGGAAACACCTGACGCCACGCGGCGAACAAGGTTCCATCCGGGGCGGAGACGAGCGCCGTCTTGCAGCAGTAGCAGACACCGCTGGTGATCGACCGGGCTGTGCCCGCGCGCCCCACGACCGACGTATACAGCGCCGACTTCTGGGCCATCTCCACGCCATCGGAGGCCGGTCCTGACGCGCCATGCGTGTGCGTCTCCGCAGAGCCGGCCGACGCCGCCATGCCACGATGATCGAGCCAGAGCGCGTGCACGACACCCTTGTTGTCGGCCGCCGCGGCCTGCCAGCCGCGATTGCCTGCGGCGTCGCTGCCCGGCACGATCGCCGACGGTCCGAACGTTTTCCCGCCGTCGTCTGATCGCGCGCTGAGCAGGGCCGTCCCTGTCCTGCCGGCGCCGAGCCAGACAATGACGATACGCGGCGGTCCGGCCGGAGCCGGCGCCAGCGTCACGCGAGGTGCCTGCTCGCCATTGACTTTCGCGGTGCCGGCCGCGCTGCTGACCCGCACCGGTGCGCCGAAGGTCGTGCCGCCGTCGGCGCTGACGCTGGCGTAGATGTCCGTCTCCCCCTTCGCCGTCGCGGCCGACCACGTCGCCACGACGATCCGCCCCTCGGCGGCGAGTGAGACATTGGCGCTGGTTCGCGCCGGCACCGTCAACGTGACGGCCAGCGCAATCGTGGTCAGAAGCTCCATCGGGCCCCCAGCTGCATCTGTCGCGGATCGCCGGCCAGCGTGGGCTGCCCGAATGCCGGCAGCGGCGCCGGGCCGACGCCGAAGGTGTTGTTCACGTTGAGGATGTTGACGTGATTCAGGACGTTGAACGCTTCGGCCAGCAGCTCGAGACGGTTGCCACGCCCGAGCGTGAAACTGCGCGACAGCCGGAGATCCAGCGTCGAGCTGTCGGGCAGGCGTCCGGTGTTGCGGCCGACGCCCGGCGGCCGGTCATTGTTGGTCGTGTCGTTGTTGAGATCGCTGCCGGCGACCACATTGAACGGCGCCCCGGTCGCCCACGAGAACAGGTAACCGAGCTGCACGCCGGCCGTAAGCCGCGCCCAGCGGCTGGTGCCGCCGCCGAACTCGCCGCTCGCCACGAGGCGATGCCGCTGGTCGTTGTCCGACGGCCCTTTCTCCGCGGCGATGTTGGCGTTGTCCTGTGGCGTCTGGAAGAACGCGTTGCCGGCGGTGTCGGTCGAGGTCGAGAGGGTGTAAGACAATCGCGTCCGACCCCAGGCCGCGTCTCGCGTCGAGAACGCGAGGGTCAGCCCGTCGTACCACGAGTCCCCGACGGATTGGTACTGGTTGTTATTGCCGAATCGGCCGTCAGGACGGCCCAGGTTTGGTATCCCAAGGGCCGCCGCTTGCGCCGGCGTCAATCTCGGCGCGTTGATGTTGCGCGACATGATGATCTCCTGGCCGCGAAGCCACGTGTAGCCGGCCGTCAGCGAGGCCGCGCGGCCGACCGCCCGCTCGATCTGAAGACCGAACTGACCGGTGCGCCCGTTCTGGATGTGGGGATCGATGCTGGTGATCGCCGTCAGCAGATCACCAGGGAAGGCAGCCAGCGGGCGCGGGAATACCGGCGCGCCCGGTTGGCCGAACGAAAGCACCGCGGTCTGATACGTGATCCCGTCGCGCTGAAGTGCATTCGCTGTCGCGCGCAGCGGAATGCGATCGAAATACAGGCCGCCGCTGGCGCGTACGACGGTCCGGCCGGCGCCCGGCGCCCAGGCCACGCCCAGGCGCGGTGACACGTTGTCGCCATCGAGCGCGATTGGATCCGGCAGGTCCTGCAGGTCGTAGCGGATCCCACCGGTCACGGTGAGTGCGGCCCGCGGCCGCCATTCGTCCTGCACGTAAAGACCGATGTTCGGATTCGACTGGCGCACCGACGTGTTGCCGAATGCCTGTTGATACTGCTGGTAGACCCTGCGCTGCAGGTTGGCCAACGACGTAAAGGTGTAGAGACCCTGCACCGGACCTGGAAAGAGGATCGTGGCGCGGTTGTAGAGAAGATCGCCGCCTCCCTTGATCAAGTGCGCGCCGTGCTGAACGGTGACGGTGTCAGCCACCTGCACGACGTCGAGGTCGCGGCCCGTCGGCGAGGTCGTCGACGTGCCGAACGATGCCACGCCCGAGACGTTGACCGCGGGGCCGATGACATCGTTGGGCGGAGCGTCGAGGCGGCTCCGAGTCGCCTGGGCGCGGACCTCGTGGAAGATCGACGAGGAGGGCGTCCACAGCATGCTGACGGCCGCGGTCTGATCGATGTCCTCCAGCGGCGTGCCGCGGCTCACATCGTTCAAGCCGCCAACGTTGCGCGCGTTGGCGCTGCTCACGTCGTAAAGGCTGTACCGCGCCTCGACTCGCGTTCCCTTTCCGCCCGAGTGATCCAGCCGGCCGAAGACATTGGTGGTGTCGTACCCAGTTGGAAACCCAGCCGACCCGACGCGCGGCCCGCCATAGCCGAACGCGTCCAATGCCGCATTCACGGCGGCGGCACTGTCGGGCGTGATCGTCACGTATCCGGTCTTGTCCTGCTGCGTGCGCTCGACGTTGGCGAACCCGAACGTGCGATCCTTGGCGAGCGGCCCGCCCAGCGTCATTCCAAACTGCTGCTGTGACAGCGGGTCTGCGGCAGTTGCCAGCGCGTTACGGGCATCCAACGCATCGCCGCGAAAGAACCCATACAGCCGGCCATGGACGTCGTTCGTGCCCGACTGCGTGACGATGTTAATCGTGCCGGCGGAGGCGCGTCCGAACTCGGCCGCACCGCCGGAGGTGATCACCTGGAACTCGCGGATCACTTCCTGGCCGTAGTAGGTCCCGGCCAGATCCGCGGCGTCATCGTTCGCCGACAGACCGTCGACGATGAAGGTGTTGCCGATGTTGCGCTGACCGGCGATGGTGATGCCGGTGCCGGGTACGGCAGAGGTCTCGGCAAACCGCTCGGCCGATCGCGTGTTGGTGCGCGTCACGTTCGGCACGAGCAGAGCGAGGTCCAGATAGTTGCGCCCGTTCAGCGGCAGCGAGGCGATTTCTTGTGGCGCGATCGTGTCGGACGACTGGGTCCGCGTGGTCTCGACCAGCGGCGCATGCTGGGTGATCTGCACCGACTCCGTCGCCGCCGCCGTCGTCAGCAGCAGCGGGACGTCGCGCGTCTGCCCGACAGTGAGGGTCAGCGGCACGCTGGCCGGGGCGAAACCGGGTGCTGTCGCCGTCAACTCGTATCGGCCGACCGGCACGTAGAGCAGACGGTAACGGCCCCGCTCGTCGGCGGCCGCCTCCCGGACCTCGTTCGTCTCGAGATTTTTCAGCCGAACCGTCGCCCCCGGCAGCACGCCGGACGGGTCCGAGACGATGCCGCTCACAGACGCCGACGCGACCGTCTGGCCTCCGGCCACCGGCGCCGCGAAACCGCACGCGGCGATGACGCCCGCGGCGACCACGCGCAATGTCCACTGCATGTTCCTACCCCGACACGACGAACACGCCTGCACGAATGCGCTGCGCCGCCCCGGCCACGGTACGTGGCGCGAGTCGTCGGCGAGCGCGCGAAGAACAGTGCGGGTCAGCCGCGCGGAGGCGGAGCTTCGGGGCGGGTCGAACGATCGCGGACGCCGAGGGAGAGGATCTGAACGGGGGCCGTTGTGCGTGAAGGCTCGAACATCTGAACGCGTGGGACGAGCGGGAAATTTGTCGAGGCTGAGAGGAGCGCGACCGGCGGCGTGGCAGTCTGGCGGATCGCGCAGTCGCGGTGATGCGACATCGGCGCCTTCTTACCGTGCATGGGGCATGTCGCCGTCAACGGGTGGCCGGGGCACTCGCAGTGCCCGGACAGCGTGCTGCGGGCCGGCAGCGCCTCGATGGCGCCGGCCGTCATCGCGACCATAGCGATCTGACCGACCAGCCAGGCTGCCGCGAGCCACCGCGCACAGGACCTGATCCGCAGCATGACGATCGTAGGCTATCACAGGGGTTGGGGGCGCAGCGCTGGTCGCTGGCGTCGCGTCGTGTCCGGAGTCCCCGACCGCCGACCGCCGACCGCCGACCGCCGACCGCCGACCGCCGAGGAGGTTAACCTGTACCGTGCTCACGATCGGCTCGTGGATGGCCCAGCTGCTTTTCTGGGTCCTGCTCGTCTGGAGTTGGGTCTTCGACGAGATGGGCCACCTCTGGCGAGCCGTATTCATCGTTCTGTGGGTGGTGAGCAACGTAGCCTTGCGCACGTGGCATGCGAGCGACCTCTTCCCGTCCGTCGTCGCCGTGCTCGACGTCATCCTGGTGCTGATCGTTTTCAAAAGCGACGTGCGCCTGACGTGAGGGTCGGCGGGCGCTGGCATCGAGTCGAGTACCGAGTCCCGAGTGCCGAGTCCCGAGCTCGAGGCCCGCGTCCGCCCCAGTCCCACCTGAATTACCGCTGATGTATCCTGCGATCAGGCCCTCACCCCATGCCCCAGGTGGTCGTCTCCGAGCTTCGCAAACGCTACAACGGCACCCTCGCCGTGGATGGCGTCAGCTTCGAGGTCGAGGCGGGCGAGATCTTCGGCCTGCTCGGCCCGAACGGGGCCGGCAAGACCACGACGGTCGAGTGCCTCCTCGGGTTGCGCGAGCCGGATGATGGCGCGATCACGATCTGCGGAATCGACGCGCGGCGGCGGCCACGCGAGGTGAAGCAGAGGGTCGGCGCCGCGCTCCAGACCACGGCCCTGCAGGACACGATCACCCCGCGCGAAGCGCTCGCGCTCTATGGCGGGTTCTACGACACCTGCACGGCACCGGCGCCGCTCCTCGAGCGTTTCCATCTGGCCGACAAAGCGGACGCTCCCTTCGACACGCTGTCCGGCGGCCAGCGGCAGCGGCTCGCGCTGGCCCTGGCGTTCGTGCACCAGCCTCAGGTTGTGCTGCTCGACGAGCCGACCGCCGGTCTCGATCCGCAGGCCCGCCGTGAGTTGCACGAGGACATCCTCCAGATGAAGGAGGACGGTCACACCGTCCTGCTGACCACCCATCATCTCGACGAAGCGGAGCTGCTCTGCGGCCGCATCGCAATCATCGATCGCGGCCGGGTGATTGCGGCCGGCTCGCCCCAAGACCTGATGTCGCGGTCGGCCTCGATGCCGACCGTGTCGATCGTCACCTCGTCGCCGCTCGCGCCCGCGGCCTTCGCGCCTATCGGCGACATCACGGGGCTGGCTGGTGACGGCCACCGCTGGACGTTCCAGTCCCCGCACGTCAACACGACGGTGGCGGCGCTGATGGGCGTGCTCGAAGCCGCCCGCGTCGACGTCGTCGAGCTGCACGTGCAACGGGCGTCACTCGAGGACGTCTTCCTGGAGCTCACCGCACGGCCATGAAGGGGCTCGCCGGTCAGTTCGCGCTCACCCTGCGCCTGCACTTCCGGAACCGGATGGCGCTCATCTACAGCTACATCTTCCCGACCATCTTCCTGGTCGCGTTCTGGGTCCTTTATCGATACGAGACGCCGCCGATCGTGCGACACATGGGCGAGCTGCTGACGGTGACGATCCTCGGCGGCGCCTGTTTCGGGCTGCCGACATCGATGGTCAGCGACCGCGAGCGCGGCGTGTGGCGGCGGTTCCGTCTCACCCCGGTGCGCACATTCAACGTCGTCGCCAGCACGGTTGCGGCGCGGTATGTGCTGCTGCTGCTCGCCGGGCTCGTGCAGCTGGGACTCGCGATGCTGATCGGGATGCCCGCGCCACGCCATCCGTTGGGGCTGTTCGTCGCGTTCACGTGCGTGTCGTTCGCGTTCCTCGGCCTCGGCCTGGTCATCGCGACGATGGCGGACAACGTGCCGGCGGTGCAGGCGCTTGGGCAATGCATCTTCCTGCCGATGTTGATCATCGGCGGCGTCGCCGTGCCGCTCGAAAGCTTGCCGGACTGGGCGCAGCACGTGGCCGCGTTCTTCCCGGGCCGCTACGCGGTCGAGGCGTTGCGCGCGACGGTGATGGGCGGAGGGCTGGGCGCGGCGAGGTTCAGCATCGGCGCGCTGGTGCTGATCGGAGCGGCCGGCTCTCTCGCCGGCGGACGCCTGTTCCGTTGGGACGCGCAGCAACGGTTCGCGAGGCTTGCCGGCAAGGGGTGGGTGGCGGTGGCCATCGTGGCGTGGGTCGCCGTCGGGCTGGCCGCTGAGACGAAACAACGCACGCTCGTCTCGAATACCGCCCGCAACGTGCCCGCACCTCGCGGTGCGGCCGCAGCGCCCACCACTGCAGCGCCGGCCGCAGCGACTGGCAGCAGGCCGCCCACGCCGTTGGTGGCCACACCGACCGCGGCCGAGCGAGCCGCCGCGCAGAGCACTACTCCGCCGCCGGCTGGAACCGCGGTCCCGTCGGCCGGCGCGCGCGGCGCCACGGCCAGGACCGACGCGGCGGCGGAATCAGCGCCGCCAGCCTCCCGGCCGGCACCGGCGCCGCGAGTCGCACGAAGGTCACCGAGTGCCGAGGAGCCCCCGAGTCCGCCCACGGCTACTCCGACCCCGCCGGCTCCGGCGAGCTCCGGCGCGACCGCGCCACCGGCCCCGGCACCCGCGCCTGACGACTGGCGCAAAACCACCGCCGCGGACATCGACCGCGCGATCGACTTCACCCGCCTCCCGCCCGACAGCGGCATCGTCACACCGATTGCGGCGCTCGACGAACAGCCTGATCCTGAGGTCAGTCAACAGCTCGACCTGATGCATTCGCGACTGCCAACGTGGGCTCCGGCGAAGGATCCGGACACCGTGCAGAGGGTCCGGAACCTGCTCTACGTCGCCGCAGTCCCTGACGTGCTCCAGACCCCGATCGAGCGGTTCGCACCGCTCGAGATCTACGATCGCCTCGAGCAGGACGTCCCGCGTGAACAGCTGATCCAGGCGCTCTTCTGGATCGCGCTGCATCCCATGGACGGCGACCACTCGGCCATCGACCAGCTGCCGATCCTCGGCCTCGACTACGGCGGCGTCGACGTCGAAGAGACGCGCAATCGCGCTGCGTTCTACGCCGTGAAGCTGCTCGGCCGGCTCACCGGCAAAATCAAGGCGCAATAAGATCAGTGACCCCGACGTCCCGAGACTCACGTCAGAAGCGGAAACCCGAGCCAGCGTAGATCAGCGTGCCTTCGGTGCTGTGCGCGAGCACCGCGCGCAAGACGATGGCGGTGCCGACCGGCTTGAGGAGCACGCCGCCGCCTGCCGAGGGGTGCCAGCGCTGCGAGTCCTCACCCGAGAGCCACACGCGGCCGACGTCGGCGAACCCTACGAGCCCGAACCGGACCGGAAATATCGACGCGAATACCGGCGGCCCGATGTAGGTACGCAGCTCGACGTTCCCGTAGAGTGATCCGTCCCCGGCATAGCGGTGACTGCGGAAGCCGCGATCGGTGCGGCCGCCGAGGAAGGCGGCGTCGAACCAAGGATAGTCGCCGAAGAGTCGCGCGCCGCCAACACGCCCGGCCAGCTGGACACTCGAGGTGCCGACGTAGGCCGCGACCGACCCGTCGATCCCGCCGTAGCTGGTCGCCACGTCCATGAGCGCCGGCGCAACGAACGTGGAGCCCACGACCCGTATGCCCTTGCCGGGTGGCAGATCCGGACTCTCGCCGGTCGTGGTGCCCGTCGCCACGTCGAAGAGCGACGCGCGGGTCTTGTTGCGCGTGTCCCCTTCGATCGAGGCCCGAACCGCCAGCCGGTTGAACGCCCCGGTGCCGTAGGGTGACTGTTCGGCCAGGACGGTGCCCGGCTCGTCGCCCGAATTGGAGTAGAGCAACTCCGGGCCGACCGTGAGCGACAGCCGCGAGGAGCCGGCGCGGACCGCCGGCGTCAGCGAGAACACCGTCTGCTGCGACCGGTACTCCGAGCGGTGGACCTTGGCGGTCTCGTTGCCAAGACCGAAGAAGTTGATCTCCTCGATCCCCGAGCCGAACGCGTTGAGCGAGAATGCGCGGCTCGATCCGGCCCGGCGGAAGAGGCCGTCGTATTCGAGCTTCCCGCTCGTCGAGCCGAACGCATAGCCGCCGCGAATGGTCTGTTCCTTCGCCGCCGGCACGCTCCGGAAGCCATACGTGGTGTGCGTGAGGCTGGCGCCGAGGACGACCCCCAGGTCCGGCGCGTACCACGCGGTCGGCTGCCAGAGCGTCCATGTGCCGAAGTTCCGCGGCTCGAGCCAGGGGGCATCGGCGACGGGCGCCGGGTTGGTCCAGGTGCCCCGCCGTGCGACGCGCGTTCCTGTCACCTGGCCCGGATCGGCCCACACCTCCGTACGCGCCTCCTTCGAGTCGACGTCCTTCGAGCCGGGGCCGGCGATGACGCGGACATGAATGGATCCCGATGGCCCGGTGCGTTCGACGCGATCGGCACCGCCGTGCAGATAGATTCGGACCTCGCTCGTATCCTTCGCATTGAAGCGCCGGGTGTAATACGGAATCGACGCGTCAGCAGCCGTGGCGGTGACGGTCGTTCCATCCGCTCCCGTGTGGATCACAACCCGGTCGTCCTGATCCGTGAGGTGCACGTCCACGCGCTCGGCCAGATAGCGATAGAAGCGGTGGACGTACGCCGGGAGGGCGGCGCGACGAGCCTTGAGCGCCTCGGCCAATGCGCCGTTGTCGAGCGCGCGCCATGGCTCCGGCAGATTCGCCGTTACGCGATTGATGACTTCGTCGCTCCAGGCCGCCTGAAGCTCCTTGGCCAGCTCGTCGTACACGCTCCCGTCCACATCGGCGAGCAGCCAGCGATCGACTTCCGCGGCGTTGCTGGTCGGGCCTTCCAGGTTGCCGCTGTATTTATCGGAGAACTCGAGCAGGCGCGGCTGACGAGATCGCATCGAGGCAACGATCAACCCGTTGTGGCGCACGAACGCCATGTCCGGATCCTCCGGCAGCGGCTGCCATCCGGTCTTACCGGGGATCCGCATCCAGCGCCACTGGCCGCGGCGGCGATCGTAGTTCTCGACGAACAGGTCGAGGATGCGGGCGCGCAGGAATGCCCGGCTGTCAATCCGATCGGACGCCCCCGCCAGCCAGCGCGTCCAGAGATTGGCGGTCGAGACGATTTCGGTCGCCCCCGCGAAGCCGGACCGTCCACCGGCGCCTGCTGTCGGATACTCCTCGAGCGTGCCGACCTGATTGGCAAACGTCTCGCGAAACGTGCCCAGCGCAGGGTCGTCGGGCATGACCACGAGGCGCGGGGTCGTGTGCGGGACCCCGGCGGCCTCGGCCAGGACGGGCAGCATCACGCCGGCGCCCGGGTGGGTTGCGGATGTCGCATCACGCAGCAGCTTCGCCGGCCAGCTGCCGCGCCATTCCTCGGGCAGCAGCCGTTCCGGTTCCTTGTGGAGCGACCGGAACGTGTACGACTTCCCGTCCGCGCCGCGCATCGCCAGGCCCGCGGTCTGGAGGCCGCCAACCTGTCGCACCGGCTCGAGCCCGCCGCCCTCGCTCGTCAAGTTGAGGACGGGCACGTCTACGGGCGTCGTCCACACATCCCGATAGCCTTCGCCGAACCACCGCCGCAGCGTCGGCGTTGCCTTGTATTCCGGTCCTGCGGTGACCGATTTCTTCTCCTGAGCACCTGCCGGCGCCGCCAGGGTGCACATCGACATCACCACCGCTACCATCACGCCGCGCATCACGAACGCCCCCGGGTCTACTGCGATTTATGGCGCGTGATTCTGACGTCCCGGGCCGCCTGAGTCAATGCCCCGCACAATGCCTTACCATTCCCCCATGCGCCGACGCCTCGTTTTTGCCGCTATCGCCCTGCCTCTGTCCGTGTGCGTCGCCGGCTTGTCGCTCGTCGCCCGGCAGGCCGCTCCACCACCCCGCCGCCCCGGGCTGGTAGAACCCGGCATCACGCAGCTGCCGAATGGCTGGCGGATTGCGCCGGCGGGGCGTCATGCACAAGTCGGCGACCTGCCGCTCAACATGGTCTGGTCGCCCGATGGCCGATACCTGCTCATCACCAACAACGGCTGGGCGAAGCCGAGCATCACGGTCTTCGACACCGCCAATTTCTTCATCCAGTCGACGCTCCCGATCGATCACGCGTGGCTTGGTCTGGCCTGGCATCCCGACGGCAAACGGCTCTATTCGTCTGGCGCGGCGCAGAACGTGGTCAACGAGCTGACCTGGAGCGAGGCCACGCTGAAGGTCAGCGAGCCGATCGTGATCGGCAAGCCGGTGCTGCGGCCGACTTTCGAGACGCTGAAGGACTCGGGGTTCGTGGGCGGCGTGTCGGTCTCGCCGGACGGGAACCACCTCTACGCGGTCCAGGTGTTCGGCTCGGCGGTGTCGATGATCGATCCGGTGCAGCGCAAGGTCGAGCGGACCGCGCATCTGAGTGCGGAGCCCTACTCGACCCTGGTGTCCGCCGACGGGAAGTCGCTCTTCGTGTCGCTCTGGGGCGGCGCCAAGCTGCTGGTGCTCGATGCGGCGACACTGGAGTTGAAGGCGGATGTCCGGGTCGGCGAGCATCCCAACGCGATGGTCCAGTCGAGCGACGGCACGCGGCTGTTCATCGCCTGCGCGAGCACCAACGCGGTGTGGGCGGTGGACCTCGCCACCCATCGTGCGACCGAGCAGATCGGTGTCGCACTCTACCCGAACGCGCCGCCCGGGACCACGCCGAACGCGCTGGGCCTCTCTCCGGACGGCAAGACGCTGCTGGTCGCCAACGCCGACAACAACACCGTCGCGGTCGTGGACATCGCCGCGGCCGGCGCGAGCCGGGTACGCGGCTTCATTCCCACCGGGTGGTATCCGACGGGCGTCACGTTCTCGAAGGACGGGCGGCGGATCTACGTCCTCAGCGGCAAGGGGCTGTCGCCGGCCGCCAACCCGCGCGGCCCGCAACCGGGCCTCCTCGGCGCAACCGGCCAGTACATCGCGACGCTGCTGCAGGGCGCGCTCTCCGAGATCGCGCTGCCGGACGACGAGCAGCTCGCGGTCCTGACGAAGCGCGTCTACGACGTCACGCCCTACGACGACAAGATCCGGCTGACCCCAGCGGACGCCCCGCCTGATTCGCCGATTCCGGCGCAAGTCGGCGCTCCATCACCGATCAAGCACGTCTTCTACATCGTCCGCGAGAACCGTACGTACGATCAGATTTTCGGCGACATCCCCTCCGGCAACGGCGATCCGGAGCTGACCCTCTTCGGCGACGAGGTCACGCCGAACGCGCACGCGCTGGCCAGGACCTTCGTGCTGCTCGACAACTTCTACGTGGACGCCGAGGTCAGCTACGACGGCCACGCGTTCTCGATGGGTGCCTACGCAACCGACGCGGTCGAGAAGCTGTGGCCGACCAACTACGGGTCGCGCGGCGGCATCTACTTGAGCGAAGGAGGCGGCGGGCAGCGCAATCCGTACGGCAATCTCTCGGCGCCGCCGCAGGGCTACATCTGGGACATGGCCACGCGGGCCAAGATCAGCGTCCGCAGTTACGGCGAATTCGTGGACAAGAACGACAAGACCGGCAAGGTCGAGGCGAGCGTGCCCGGCCTGGAAGGGCGCTTCAACCCCGACTATCCGCCGTACGACGTCAACATCCTGGACAACACGCGCGTCGACGTCTGGCTGAAGGAGTTCCGCCGGTTCGAAGCGAACGGGGATCTGCCGCGGTTGAGCATCATCCGCCTGGGGAACGATCACACGGCCGGCACGCGCGCCGGGGCGCGGACGCCGCGCGCGATGATCGCCGAGAACGATCACGCGCTGGGCCGCCTGGTCGACGCGATCACGCACAGCACCTACTGGAAGGAGTCGGCAATCTTCGTGCTGGAAGACGATGCCCAGAACGGGCCGGACCACGTCGACGCGCACCGTTCGCCGGCACTGGTGATCAGCCCGTTCACCAAGCGCCGGGTCACCGACAGCACCCTGTACACCACGTCCTCGGTGCTGCGGACGATGGAGTTGATCCTCGGTCTCGAGCCGATGAGTCAGTACGACGCCGCGGCGCCGGCGATGTACAGCCTGTTCCAGCCCGTTCCGGACACCGAGCCGTTCGCAGTCGCCACGCCGCGCGTGTCGGTCACCGAGATCAACGCGCCCAGCGCCTTCGGCGCCGAGGCCTCGATGAAGATGAACCTCGAGGAGGCCGACATGGCCCCGGAGATCGAGCTCAACGAGATCATCTGGCGCTCCGTGCGCGGCGCCGACTCGCCGATGCCGCCGCCGAAGAGGGCGGCGTTCATCGCAGAGCGGGAACGGCCGGGGGAACGCGAACGGCAGGGCGAGGGAGAGCGCGAACGCGAACGCGAACGGTGAGTGTCTAGACCCGCACGAAATCCACGAATCCCCGCTCCGCATCGGTTCGGACCAGCCTGACGCGGAGGCGGTCCCCTACGTCGAGTCCTTCGAAGCCTCGATCGAGCTTGCCCTCGACGGGTGGGCGAGCGAGGCGCACCCAGGTGCCTTTGTCGGAGGCGCCGGTCACCACCGCCGCG